>Ga0302315_10000300_pt1 | contig 59365 bp, 57 predicted proteins | sample III_Palsa_N3_1_FD_200532 | JGI IMG/M metagenome (GOLD analysis project Ga0302315, IMG submission 200532) | Peat permafrost microbial communities from Stordalen Mire near Abisko, Sweden - III_Palsa_N3_1 | ecosystem: Environmental > Terrestrial > Soil > Palsa > Peat permafrost | place: Sweden...
TTCCCTGATCCGAGCCACGGGTTCCAGGTTATGCGGTCGATGCAGATGGGCGGTGGATTTAACCAATTTATAAGTCCTGATCAGGACGATATCTCAAAAAACACTTCCGAATTTCTAACATGGTGGTCGCCGGGGCAATACCTTGTACCCTATTTTTTCAGTTCGGTTTTCAGTATGAATACAGGGCATGCTTCGGCCTTAGCTATAAGTATAGCCGAAATATCGGGCCTGGCAGGTTTTTATTTCTTTTTCAAACGAATAGGCTTTAGCTCTTTGATATCAGCCATCAGCCTGCTATTTATTATTTGCCAGGTGGCATTTATAATCCCCTACATTTTTTATAACGGCGGCGAGGTACTGCTTTTTGGTTTTGAAGGCTGGTTTTTATACGGATGCACAGCTATACAAAAACCGGGTTTAAAATCAATTGCATTTGTACTTTTTGCCGGGTGGATAGGTTTCTTTTGTAAATCGTCATTTGTATGGATCTATGCTGCAGGGCTGTTATGTATATGGATACGGTTATCGGGTAGAACGGGCCTGTACCAGATCATAAGAAACGGGTTGTGGATAGGCATACCAGCCATATTGTCGATGGCAACAATCTATATCTTCTTTTTATCGAAAGGTAACAATCCGGCATCCGTTTCAACCGGACTTAAATTAAGCTGGCAGGCATTTTGTTTTCCGTTGGGCTCTCCGCTGCTATCGGGATTTTCGGTAGATGACCTGTTCCAGGGCTTGGTTAATCACCCGGCATTTAGCTTATGTGTGATTGTGGCTATCTTACTATTGTTAACTGCATTTAGCCTTATTTTAATCGCAGCCATTATCAACTATACTCCAAACTATAATTACAAGGTGTTTATCATTGTATTTTATAGCGTGGCTATTTTATTCTTCACCACCATATTTTTGCGCGGGTTAAATATCTCGTATGAGGCGCGGCATTTGCGGGTTATTGGCCTGCTGATAGTACCCGGGGTAATTTATCTGTTTAGCAAATTTAAACCGGCATACCAGGCACTTTTAGGCATAGTGTGTTTGGGTTTAGCATTTATGAGCTATTCGTTTTTAGTAAAGGGGTACAAATTTAATATTAACGTTAGCGCGAGGGGTAATTCAGGCATGGCGCAGGAATATATCGACCAGCCTTCGCTAAATTATATAATGGCTTTGGATAGGCAAAGCCGTAATGCGGTTTTTGTTTTTATAACCACTGATCTTGGCTTAGAGATCATCCATAACCGTGTAATTACGCTCGACCTGCCAAACCCAAATGTTAAGTTTGGTCCTGATGATTTTAGCTATGACGGGCATGCGGGGCCGGTTTATATGCTGTTGCCGGCAAGTTTTTCAGGTAAAAATGCTGCCATGCTTGAAAGCTTCTTCCCCGGTTATAGTGGTTTCACACAAAAAAGCCTGAGCCGTAATTATGTGCTTTACTCCGCTAAATAACCGGTTCCTTATTGATCTCTGTCCACAACAGATCTTTTAGCTCGCTGATATTTTTTTGAGCTACTGATGATATAAAGATCGACGGCACATCTGCCGGTAATTCCTTTTTCATTTCCTGCATCAACTCATCATCCAGCATATCCGATTTGGTTACGGCCAGCACCCGTGGCTTATGGATCAGTTCGGGATTATATTCCTGTAATTCCCTTAATAAAATTTCGTATTCCTCTTTTATAGTACGTGCAGTATCTGCAGGCACCATAAATAACAATACCGAGTTACGCTCGATATGCCTCAAAAACCTAAAGCCTAAGCCTTTGCCTTGCGATGCGCCTTCGATTATCCCCGGTATATCAGCCATCACGAATGACCTGTTATTACGATAGGCAACAATACCCAAATTAGGTACTAGTGTTGTAAAAGCATAATCTGCGATCTCGGGCTTGGCAGCAGATACTACCGAAAGCAGGGTTGATTTGCCTGCATTAGGGAATCCTACCAAACCAACATCAGCCAATAATTTTAACTCCAGTATGTTCCAATCCTCTTTACCTGTTTCGCCGGGTTGCGAGAAGCGGGGTGTTTGAAAAGTAGCGGTTTTAAAGTGCCAGTTGCCCAAACCTCCCCTGCCACCTTCGGTAAGTATGCGGGTTTCGCCGTCGTGTGTTATTTCAAATAGTATCTCGTCTGTTTCGGCATTTTTGGCAATGGTACCTAAAGGCACTTCCAATATCTCATCGCGGCCGGTTTTACCACTTTTTTGCGAGCTTCCGCCAGCATCGCCGTCGCCGGAGATTACATGCTTGCGAAATTTAAGGTGGAGCAAAGTCCATAACTGGGCATTACCTTTTACAATAACATGGCCTCCCCTGCCGCCATCGCCGCCATCAGGGCCACCCATCGCGGTAAATTTATCGCGGTGTAAATGTGCAGAGCCAGCGCCTCCGTGACCGGAGCGGCAGCATATCTTCACATAATCAACAAAATTTGAACCCTGAGACATTAGCGGAAAGTTTTTTAGCCGGAAAGTCCGGAAGTCCGAAAGATAAAATTATACTTTCTGACTTCCGGACTTTCCGACTTTCAGACATTAATTAATATGCATCAACAACCTTACATATCGCGTCAAATATTTCATTGACCGATCCTACGCCGTTAATGCTTTTAAATTTGTTTTGGTTTTTATAGAATTCAGCAACAGGCGCTGTTTTATCGTTATATTCTTTAATACGTTTACGTATCACTTCGGGGTTAGCATCATCCGGGCGGCCCGAATCCTTGCCACGCAGCAATAAACGGTGTTCCAACTCAGCATCATTAACCACAAGCGCTATCATGCCTGATATGGCCGATTTTTTGGTTTCAAGTAAGCTATCTAAAGCTGATGCCTGTGCCACAGTACGCGGGAAACCATCAAAAATAAACCCTTTTGCATCCTTATTGGCATCCAGTTTATTGCTTATCATGCCTATAACTACTTCATCGGGTACTAATACACCCTCATCCATCAGTTTTTTAGCTTCAATGCCGAGGGCTGTTCCCTGCGAAATTTCGCCGCGCAATAAGTCGCCTGTTGAAAGATGGATCAAGCCATATTTTTCAATAAGTTTTTGTGATTGAGTACCTTTGCCTGCTCCGGGCGGGCCGAACAATACCAAGTTTAGCATGCTTATTTCAAATTAAAAGCCTTCCGGTACATACAGAAAGGCTTAGCATTTGTGCACTTGAAGGGAGTCGAACCCCTAACCTCCTGATCCGTAGTCAGGTGCTCTATCCAATTGAGCTACAAGTGCTATTATCTATCTAATTAGGCCTTAACACAATAACGTATTTAATGACCTTTTTCAAACGGACTGCAAAAATAGAAATTTTCTCAATAATCCGCTATAAAAAATGAAAATTACTTAACTATTTCAGCTATCGCGTTAAAATCAGGCAAATCGGTAGCCACTTCAAGCACTTCGGCATAAATAATATTTTGCGCTTCATCTATCACAAATGCGGCACGTTTTGAAACACCTTTTAACCCGAAAACAAAGTTTTCATATATAGCGCCATAGGCTGCTGAAACTTCTTTATTAAAATCTGAAAGCAGGTCGAACTGGTAATTGTTTTCCTCCTTAAATTTTGCCAGGGTAAAAGGCGAATCGACTGATATACCTAATATAACGGCATTTAAACCATCGTAATAGCCAAAGCTATCGCGCATGGTACACAATTGCGTAGTGCACGTGCCTGTAAAGGCCATCGGAAAAAACTGAAGAACTACTTTTTTACCTTTAAAATCAGCTAAAGAAACTTCTTTTAATGCCGATGATACTAGGGTGAATTGTGGGGCTGGCTGACCAATTGTTATTGACATGAGTTTTTTTATGCAAAGAAATAATAATAAATTGAATGTTGGGCGATAGGTTCATAATTGCAGCGTCAATTTCTTTTAAAATTCATTTGAGTTTTATTATTAACTAAAAAATTAGTTTAACTTTATTTAACAAAAGGACTGATAACCAATACTTACCTTGTGCTTATTAAGAATCCGTCATCCAACGTTATATCATCATGCTTAAAAACTACATCAAAACCGCGTTCCGCAGCCTCTTAAAAAACAAAGGGTTCACTTTTATTAATGTTTTGGGGCTGGCTTTAGGTTTAGCTACCTGCCTGCTTATTGTATTTTATGTGGTTGATGAGTTAAGCTATGACAGGTTTAACACCAAAGCTGAGCGTATATACCGGGTGAACATGGATTTGAAATATGGTGGCAACACCAGCTCATTTGCCGTGGCTGAGCCGCCTTTAGCAGCCGCTATAATGAATAATTTCCCCGAGGTGGAAAGAACGGTTCGGCTAATTAAATCTGACGGCACACGCATTAAAAAGGGCAATGAGAACGTAAGCGAAGATAAGGTGGTTTATGCCGACCCGGATATTTTTGATGTGTTTACATTACCCATGATCGAAGGTGACCCGAAAAATGCATTAGCTGAACCCAATACCATCGTAATTAGCGAACGGGCGGCCCTGAAATATTTTAACCGTACAAATGTTGTTGGGCAATCATTGCACATGGTTAGCGAAAACACCGATTTTAAAGTAACCGGCGTTATCCGCAACATGCCACAGCAGTCGCATTTTAATTTCGATTATTTTTTGTCGATGCCTTCGCTTGCATCCAGCAAGGATCAGAGTTGGAACAATTTTGCCTTTAGCACCTATATATTGTTTAAACAACCTGGCGATCATAAAAATTTTGAGCCTAAACTAAACGCGCTTATCAGGCAGCATTTTGGTTTAGCCAATTATGCCAATCTGGAAAAATCAGGTAGTTATATTAAAATCAATTTAACCCCGCTTAAGGATATCCACCTGCAATCAAACCGGCAATATGAACTGGGGACGAACAGCAGCTTGACTTATGTATATATCTTCTCGGCTATTGCCTTATTTGTGTTGCTCATTGCCTGCATCAATTTCATGAACCTGTCAACCGCCCGCTCGGCCAACCGCGCCCGCGAAGTTGGGGTACGTAAGGTATTAGGCTCATCGCGCAAAAGCCTGATCGCCCAGTTTATTTCTGAATCGCTTTTGGTTACGCTTTTTGCTACCGTTATTGCAGTGTTAGTTGCCTGGTTGTTATTGCCGCTGTTCAATCAAATGTCGGGGAAGGAATTAACGGTATCTGCACAGTTATTGGGCTGGCTGTTTCCATCGCTTATTGTAATTATTATAGTGGTGGGTGTAATTGCGGGTTCCTATCCGGCTTTTTATCTTTCAGCCTTTCAACCCATCAATGTATTAAAGGGCAAACTATCAATAGGCTTTAAAGGCAGTAATTTCCGTAATTTTTTGGTAGTGCTGCAGTTTTCTATTTCTATTTTTCTCATTATTGGCACATTGGTTATCTATAATCAGTTGAATTATATTCAGCATAAAGACCTCGGCTTTAACCGCAACCAGGTGCTGGTTATAAAAAATGTAAATGTGCTGGATAACCCAAAATTGCTTAAACAGCAAATAGAACAAATGCCCGATGTTACCAACACTACCTTAAGCGGCTTCTTACCCACCGGCACTTTAAGGCAGCCCGACGCGGTATTCACCAATAAAACACCCGATGCCAAAAATGCCCTGTTTACCGAAGTATGGCCGATAGATGAGGACTACCTCACCACTATGGGCATGAGGCTTGCGAAAGGACGCAATTTTTCCAGGCAATTGATATCCGATTCATCTTGTGTAATTATAAACGAAACAGCTGCTAAAATGCTGGGCTATTATAATAATCCCATAAATAAAAAATTGTACCATGTTGATACTACCAAAAAACAGGTAAAAGAATACACGGTTATTGGTGTTGTTAAGGATTTTAATTTTAGCTCGCTGCGCGATAATATTACACCTGTGGTAATGTTTTTGTCGCAGGATAAAGGCGCGTTAAGCGTTAGGATAGATGCCAAAAATATGGCACCATACGTATCTAAAATAGAAAATACATGGAACAACCTGTCGCCTAACCAGCATTTTGAATATTCATTTATGGATCAGGATTTTGATGCGGCCTACCGCTTTGAGCAGCGTACAGGGAAATTATTTCTGTCGTTCACCATATTCGCTTTAATAATTGCCTGTTTAGGTTTATTTGGTTTGGCTGCTTACGCGGCAGAGCAACGCAACCGCGAAATAGGCATCCGCAAAGTACTTGGCGCCAATTTATCTACCTTAATAACCTTGCTATCAAAAGACTTTATAAAACTGGTTTTAATATCTATATTAATTGCTACGCCATTGGCCTGGCTGGCCATGCACCAATGGCTGCAGGGCTTTGCATACCGGCAAAATATACAGTGGTGGGTGTTGGTGACAACTGGTGCAGGTGCTATTGCTATCGCCTTTATTACCATAAGCTTTCAATCAGTTAAAGCCGCGCTGGCTAACCCGGTGGAGAGTTTGAGAGGAGAATAGACAAGCGCCAAAACTGCTTTAAATATTTTTTTCAGAAAACTATTGGAGATATAAAATATTCATCTACATTTGCAGTGTACTACTTAACTAATACACTATGATAGAGTTTAATAATTTATCTTTTGGTTATACCAGTAAAAAATTACTGTACAAAAATCTTTCATTAACTATTGACGGTGGAAGTATTTACGGGCTATTCGGCAAGAATGGCGCGGGCAAATCAACTTTGCTTAAAAACATGGTTGGTACATTATTCCCTGTTGATGGTAGTATAGTTATTAATGGCATGTCGCCAAAAAAAAGGCAGCCATCGTTTTTAAAAACCATTTATTATATACCCGAAGATGTATTTGTACCGCCTTTAACTATTAAACAGTATAAAAACCTATTCGCCCCATTCTACCCTGAGTTTAACTCGGATAGCTTTTATAAATACCTGGACGAACTGGATGTAAGTGTTAATGGTAAACTTAGTAAGCTATCCTTCGGGCAGCAAAAAAAATTCGTTATCGCGTTCGCGCTGGCCTGTAATACCAAAGTTTTATTGATGGATGAGCCCACCAACGGGTTAGATATTCCATCAAAAACCCAATTCCGCAAACTCATCGCATCTGTAATGTACGACGACCGGATAATTTTTATTTCAACCCACCAGGTACGCGATCTTGAAAATATGATAGATAACGTAATAATAGTTGATAATGGCGACCTGCTATTGCATGCTTCTATTGCCACCATCAACAATAAGTTATGTTTTAAAACAGTGGCCGAAATACCAGCCGGCGCCAAAGTACTTTACCAGGAAAAGGCGCTTAAAGGAACAGCCGTGGTTATAGAAAATATCATGGGCGAAGATTCAAAGCTAAACCTTGAACAGCTTTTTACTGGTGTTACCGAAAACCCGGGCATTGTAAAAGAGATATTTTCATCCAATTAACCTAAACTACTATGAACGATACATTTGAATTTAAACGCTTTGGTTTACTGTTTAAAAAAACCATTTTAGAGCGGCCTGTACAATTACTGGGCATAGCCGGGCTGGCGCTGGCGGCAATGCTTGTTATATATTCGGCCATATTATATTTTACAAACGGCATGGCCTGGAACCTCGCTCAAAACCTTGCCTATGTGTGGGGTATTATTGGTGGCGGTTGCTTTTTATCGTCAGTTGTGTTCGGCTATTTTAGCACCAATGCAAGCGGTTCGGCCTACTTAACATTGCCGGCATCGGCATTTGAAAAATGGCTTTGTGGTATAATTATTATTGGCGTGTTGTTTCCGGGCCTTTTTTTAATTTTTTACAGGCTCGTTGATTCCTGCTTTGTGATGTTTTACCATAATCGCTTAAATAAAAATGACCCGCGATATAAAGACATGTACGATGCAGTACAAATTTACCCCTTCGACAATAATTTCGTAAGGGAATCTGTCATGATCTATGCGAATTTTGTAGGGGCAATGCTGATTGGGTCGTTATATTTTAATAAGGTAAGCGCTATAAAAACTGCGTTAGTTTATGGAGGCATGTTGGGCTTTGTACTTGTGCTTAACATGCTAGTGGTACAAATACTGTTCAAAAACGTTGATACGGCTTTCCCGTTCAACAATATACTTATTAAGGTTGGAAATGATGTTGGGGTACTTGAGTTACCGGCAGGTGTTTCAAAAACTGTGGGAATAGCAGTATCATATATAGTCCCGGGCATACTATGGCTTACTGCGTATATCAGGCTAAGGGAAAAGGAGATTTAATATGGATTTTAGAGAAGGCCAGGCAATTTATTTACAGATAGTTGAATATGTATGCGAGCAGATATTGCTTAAGCAATGGGCCATAGGCAATAAAATTACCAGCATAAGAGATTTGGCAGTTGCCATGGAGGTAAACCCCAATACGGTACAGCGGGCTTATGATTTTTTGCAGCAGCGCGAAATAATCACCAACAAACGCGGCGTTGGCTATTTTATTGAGACTAATGCTATTGAACTGGTAAAAGCTTTCCGTAAGGAACAATTTATTGAGAATGAACTGGATGTGGTTTTTAGAAATATGTATTTGCTGAATATTGAAATAGCAGAAATAAAAGCCCGGTACGAAAAATTTATCGAACAAAATTTTAAAGACAAGCAATTATGAACAGGAGAAAAATAGCGCTCAAGCTAAGTACTTTAATAATAACCGTACTGGCGGTATTGGTGGTAATAAGTGTGTTTGCCACAGACCTGGTTCTTAAAAACGAATACGAAAAACGCGACAAGAACGACGTTTACTGGAACTATAATAAACTATTGGAGCAACCTTATAGTCACCTGAAAATTAATGGCGGCAACATTACCAATATTATATTTGAGCAAGGCAAAAACCCTTCGGTACGCGTATTAAAACGCTGGCTGGATTTTAAAGAACACGACAACTTAACCGCCTATATAAAAAATGACACCTTGTATCTTAATTTCAAAAATAAGTACAACAATATAAATGAAAAAGACTGGATGCAAAGCGAGGTACTGGTAAGGTTGTTTGCACCTCAACTATTATCTATTGATGGGGTGAACACCAACTTTGAGCTACAAAAGCTGAAACAAAGCAATATTAGCATTAACCTGAAAGGAAAATCGAGGTTGGAAGTTGAAACCTACAGCCCAAATTTTGACACGCTTAATGTAACCCAAAGCGATTCATCGCAGGTAATATTTGAAATGTCGCCCGATTTGAAAGTATCACCCATGATGAATTTTAAGAATGTAACCGCTAACCTGACAGGTTATACCCTGCTGGATATTGGGCGCAGCTACGTCGACCACATCAAACTAAATATGGCTGATAGTTCGGCAGTTATATTATCGGGCAGATCTTTAAAAAATGTACCAAAATAATTTCGGCTCAAACATACCGGGTTAAAGTAGGTTTAACCTACATTTAACCTGATGAAAGCCATAATAATAACCCAGCCCGGAAGCCCGGAAGTTTTACAGCTACAGGAAAGGCCCAAACCTGAGATTACAGCCGATGAGGTATTGGTAAAAGTTGCTGCCGCAGGCATTAACCGGCCCGATGTATCACAAAGAAAAGGCAATTACCCGCCACCTGCCGGTGCGCCGCAGGATATTCCGGGGCTTGAGATTGCCGGTCTTATCACTAAAGTTGGCGCCAACGTTACTCGCTGGAAGGTGGGCGATAGGGTTTGCGCACTTGTTATTGGTGGTGGATATGCGGAATACTGCAATGTACCTGCAGGGCAATGCCTGCCCATTCCCGACGATCTTACCTTTATTGAAGCCGCATCGTTACCCGAAACATTTTTTACCGTATGGAGCAATGTATTTGAGCGCGGCCATTTAAAACCGGGCGAAAGTTTGCTGGTTCATGGGGGCTCGAGCGGCATTGGCGTGGCGGCTATACAAATGGCAGGGGCTTTAGGCAGCACAGTTTACGTAACCGCTGGCAGCGATGAGAAATGCCGCTTTTGCGAAAAACTTGGCGCTGCAAAAGCCATCAACTATAAAACCGAAAACTTTAAGGATGCTATTTTGCAAATAACCAATGGCAAAGGCATTGATGTAATTTTAGATATGATAGGCGGTGATTATACGCCCTTAAACTTACAATCGCTGGCTGATGAAGGCCGTTTGGTGATGATCAATATGATGAAAGGCAAAGATGTTGACATCGACCTTTCGCTGGTAATGCGAAAAAGGCTAAACATAACCGGCTCGATGCTGCGCTCAAGAGATATCGGATTCAAGTCCGCCATCGCACATAGTCTTGAAACACATATATGGCCCCTGCTTGCATCGGGCGAGATAAAACCCGTTGTTTATGAAGTATTCCCGGCCAGCCGGGCTGCCGAAGCACATCAATTGATGGAAAGCAGCACGCATACCGGCAAAATCGTGCTTAGTTTTGAAAGTTAACAGCACAGTTTGCAGTATTCGGTTTGCAGTTTGCAATCAACTTTAACTGCAATTTGCAAACTGCAAACCGGGCACTGCAAACTGCAAACCGAGTACTGCAAACTTTTTTTAAACTGCTATTTTAATATTTGCTTATAAATCTTAACTTTGCGCTCCTGAAATAGTACCGACAAGTTATAAAGTATTGTTTCATATTAAATTCTTTAAATACCAGGTATATATGCCAAAAAACATTGGAAAAATATCACGGATTATCGGTCCGGTAGTTGACGTAAGTTTTACTGATAACGCTCATCTTCCTAAAATTTTTGACGCGTTAGAGATCACAAAGGATAATGGTCAAAAGATCATCCTCGAAGTTCAGCAGCATTTAGGTGAAGACCGCGTTCGTGCCATAGCGATGGACTCGACCGACGGTTTATTACGCGGGATGCCGGTAGTTGATACCGAATCGGCTATTAAAATGCCGGTTGGCGATCATATCAAAGGCCGCGTATTTAACGTGGTTGGTGATGCTATTGATGGTATTGCCCAGTTAGACAAGTCAAATGGCCGCCCTATCCACAATCTTCCTCCAAAATTTGAAGACCTTTCTACCGAAACAGAAGTATTGTTTACAGGTATTAAAGTTATCGACTTATTAGAGCCTTATGTAAAAGGTGGTAAGATCGGTTTGTTTGGTGGTGCCGGTGTTGGTAAAACCGTATTGATACAGGAATTGATCAACAATATCGCGAAAGCATACTCTGGTTTATCAGTGTTTGCAGGTGTAGGTGAACGTACCCGTGAGGGGAATGACCTATTGCGCGAAATGCTTGAATCAGGCATTATTAAATATGGTGATGAATTTATGCACAGCATGGAAGAAGGCGGTTGGGATCTTTCTAAAGTTGATAACGCAGCTTTAAAAGAGTCAAAAGCTACTTTTGTTTTCGGGCAAATGAACGAGCCTCCCGGTGCACGTGCACGTGTGGCGCTTTCGGGCTTAACCCTTGCTGAGTATTTCCGCGATGGTGATGCAGAAGGTAAAGGCCGCGATATATTATTCTTTATCGATAACATTTTCCGCTTTACACAAGCCGGATCTGAAGTATCAGCGTTATTAGGGCGTATGCCTTCGGCAGTAGGTTACCAGCCAACTTTGGCAACAGAAATGGGTACCATGCAGGAACGTATCACTTCAACCAAACGTGGTTCTATCACATCGGTACAGGCAGTTTATGTACCTGCGGATGACTTGACCGACCCTGCGCCGGCCACAACTTTCGCCCACTTAGATGCTACCACCGTACTTTCACGTAAAATTGCCGAGCTTGGTATTTACCCTGCTGTGGATCCCCTGGATTCTACATCACGTATCCTTAGCGCCGCTATTTTGGGTGATGAGCATTACAACACCGCACAACGCGTTAAAGAAACATTACAACGCTATAAAGAACTACAAGACATTATCGCGATATTGGGTATGGACGAATTATCTGAAGAAGATAAATTGGTTGTATCACGCGCGCGCCGTGTTCAGCGTTTTCTTTCACAGCCATTCCACGTTGCCGAGCAGTTTACCGGTTTAAAAGGTGTATTGGTTGATATTAAGGAAACCATAAAAGGCTTTAACATGATAATGGATGGCGAAGTTGATGAATATCCCGAAGGTGCATTTAACCTTGTAGGAAGCATTGAAGACGCTATTGAAAAAGGTAAAAAATTATTAGCGGAAGCAAATAATTAGTAGCAAATAGTTAGTATAAAGTAGCAAGACAATATTTGCCCTGCTACTTGAATTTTCTTACTTGATACCTGGTAATAAATACTTGATACTAAACAAATGACTTTAGAAATCCTTACTCCAGATAAAAAGATCTACGAAGGCGAAGCTTCATCAGTGACGCTGCCGGGCACGCTTGGCCAGTTCGAGATATTGAACAACCACGCCCCTATTATCTCTACTTTAGAGGATGGCAAACTCATCATTCGCAACGCAGGTAAAGAAGATGTATACCTGATCCAGGGTGGCGTTGTTGAGGCCTTACATAATAAAGTAACAGTGCTGGCCGAGGGGATAACTCACAAGTAAAATACTTTTTAATATTTTTTGAAAGCCTTTCGGGAAACTGAAGGGCTTTTTTGTTGGCTTAAGATTTTATCGCTTCTGCCAACATCAACAAAAAAGGCATAGCCTTACTATAATCCAGCAATTCATACTCCAAACCTAAAGCTCTTATATTTTTATAATAAGTTTGATGCTGCTCATAATAGTATTTTTCAGATTGGATGAACCAAGCCTTAGCGCCTAATTTTTGCGCTATAAACCATTTTTCTATCAGCCTTGCACATCTTCCGTTACCATCTTCGAAAGGATGGATTTTTACAAAAACCAAGTGTATCAGCGAAGCGAAAAAGAATGTTTCTTCGAAGTTTAGTTTTGCATCCATTAATAAAGCTATATCGTTATAGAACTTATCAAGTTCAGCTTTAACCATTGCGGGTGGGCATGCAACGTATTCAATTTTGCCGTCAGGGGTTGTCACATACATATTTCCTGCCCTTATTTTACCACGATAGTTTTTTTGCAAAATATGTTGCGTTAATAAGGTATGGGCCTTCTTTATTCCGGCTGCATTTAATAATGACTGTTGAGCGAATAGATAAGCCTCATATAAATCATCAATTTTTTGGGTATGATCGGGAAGAAACTTTACGCCCCATTTTTTATGCTTAACAAAAGAATCAAGCTCAATATCCTCCCCCTCTATTTTGGATGAAAATACCGCCGATACTGAAGTATAAAAACTGAAGGTTGTGGCAGATAGTTCGCTATCCTGTAATCCATTAAACTTGCCTGATACAGCGGGTTTTATTTGTTCCAAATAATCATTCAGTAATGTTACTGGCAATATTTCAAACTGAATTTCCTGCATAATAATGGCTGGCATAATAACTATTCACAAAGTAAGATTAATTGTAAGGATTTTCTGCGATAATTTTAATACAAATCGCCATTTCAGGCAGAAAATCATCAATTTACTATGCATGCATAAAATACATACCGAATACCGTTTTAAACTTTGGTATAATCTATTAAAAATTATATTCTGAATAAATTATATAATTCGATATATAATTTGTATAATTACTTATTAAATGATATAAAGTACTAATTGAAAATATTTTTTATCCGGTATTGTTATTCGCAAAAGCTATATCTACCTTACAATTACTGATTTATAAGGCCTGAATCGGTACAAATCAATAATAAAAACCCTGAAAGAAAACTAATATTATAGTATGAGTTCATCCGGCACGATCAAAGAAGTGGAATTAAACAAATATAGCAAAACATTTACCCAGGATGAAACCCAGCCTGCAGCAAAAGCCATGCTATATGGTATTGGCCTAACCGATGATGATATGCAGAAGCCACAGGTTGGCGTGGCCAGCATGGGTTATGACGGCAACACCTGCAACATGCACCTTAATGATCTGGCCAAATTGGTTAAACAGGGAATTTGGGATGATGGCATGGTAGGTTTGATATTTCATACCATAGGTGTTAGTGATGGCATGAGCAACGGTACCGAAGGCATGCGCTACTCTTTAGTTAGTCGCGATATTATTGCCGATTCTATTGAAGCGGTTACCGGCGCTCAATATTATGATGGTTTGATTACCCTCCCCGGCTGCGATAAAAACATGCCGGGCTCCATCATGGCGATGGGCAGGTTAAACCGCCCGTCTATCATGGTGTATGGCGGTACCATTAAACCCGGTCATTGGAAAGGTGAAGATTTGAACATCGTATCGGCATTCGAAGCTCTCGGCAAAAAGATAGCCGGACAGATAACAGATGAGGATTTTATAGGTGTTATAAAAAATGCCTGTCCCGCTGCCGGCGCATGTGGTGGTATATACACGGCAAATACTATGGCCGCGGCTATTGAGGCTTTGGGCATGAGCTTGCCTTATTCATCTTCTAACCCAGCGTTAAGTGAAGATAAGAAAGCTGAATGTTTAGCAGCCGGGAAAGCAATAAGGATATTGTTAGAAAAAGACATCAAACCATCAGATATCATGACCCGCGAAGCTTTCGAGAACGCGATAGTGGTAATAATGGTTTTAGGCGGATCGACAAATGCGGTATTGCACCTGATCGCGATGGCCAAAAGCGTTGATGTAAAATTAACGCAGGATGATTTTCAAACGGTAAGCAACCGCATACCTGTACTGGCCGATATGAAGCCAAGCGGTAAGTACATGATGGAAGACCTGCATAAGGTTGGCGGCGTACCCGCGGTAATGAAATACTGCCTGTCGCAAGGTTGGCTCCACGGCGACTGCATTACTGTTACCGGCAAAACCATCGCCGAAAATTTAGAATCGGTTCCTGAGATAAATTTCGAAACACAAAAAATAATACTTCCGGTTGAAAACCCTATTAAAGCAACCGGGCACTTGCAAATATTATACGGCAATTTGGCCACAGGCGGCAGCGTTGCCAAGATCACAGGCAAAGAGGGCACCAGTTTTGAAGGGCCTGCCCGCGTATTTGACGGGGAGTTTGAACTGATCCACGGCATACAAAGCGGCTTGGTTAAAAAAGGCGATGTAGTGGTTATCCGCAACGTTGGCCCTAAAGGTGCACCGGGCATGCCCGAAATGCTGAAACCAACATCGGCTATATTCGGCGCGGGGCTGGGTAGTTCGGTGGCGCTGATCACTGATGGCAGGTTTTCGGGGGGTACCCACGGTTTTGTCGTCGGTCATATCACGCCGGAAGCTTATGACGGCGGAGGCATTGCCTTTGTGAAGGATGAAGACAGGATATTTATTGATGCCATAAACCGCACCATTAATGTAATGATAAGCGATGAAGAATTTGCTGCCCGTAAAGCAGCCTGGAAACAACCGGCGCTAAAGGTTACAAAAGGCTTGCTTTATAAATATGCAAAAACAGTTAGTACAGCCGCAGAAGGTTGTGTAACGGATGAAATGAGTTAAGAAGGTAAAAGCTAAAAGGCGAAAGCTGAAAGCAAAAAAATAAATTGTCATTGCGAGGAGGGTACGACGAAGCAATCCCATCGCTATACTAACGAAGAGATTGCCGCGCTATCGCTCGCAATGACAATAAGGAAAAATAAATTCGAAATCGAAAATTCGAAATACGAAATAAAAAATATATGGAAGTTGCAAATGAAACACTAACAGCACCTGCTAAAGAGGAAAAGTCGGTTGAGCTTACCGGATCAGCGGCTTTATTGGAAGCATTGATCATTGAGGGTGTGGATACCATTTTTGGTTATCCCGGTGGCGCTATTATGCCCATTTATGATGCTTTATATGATTACAAGGATAAATTAAACCACATATTAGTGCGCCATGAGCAGGGCGGCATCCATGCCGGGCAGGGTTACGCACGTACATCGGGCAAAGTGGGTGTAGTATTTGCAACCAGCGGCCCCGGTGCTACTAACCTGGTAACAGGTTTAGCCGATGCACAGATTGACAGCACACCGCTGGTATGTATCACCGGGCAGGTATTCGCGCACCTTTTAGGTACCGATGCTTTCCAGGAAACTGATGTGATCAATATTACAACCCCTGTTACCAAATGGAATTACCAGGTAACTGATGCTACAGAAATTCCGGAAGTTTTAGCCAAAGCTTTTTACATAGCTAAAAGCGGCAGGCCGGGCCCTGTGCTTATCGACATAACAAAAAACGCGCAGATACAAAAGTTCGATTATAAAGGTTATACACCTTGCGATCATATCCGCAGTTACAGGCCAAAACCAATTGTTCGCCAGCAATATATCGAGCAGGCTGCCGAGTTGATAAACAACGCTAAAAGGCCATTTATTTTATGGGGACAGGGCGTTATTTTAGGCAGCGCCGAACAGGAATTTAAAGCTTTTGTTGAAAAAAGCGGCATCCCTGCTGCCTGGACAATTTTAGGCGCGGGCGCTATCCCGACAGATCATCCGCTTAACGTGGGTATGCTGGGCATGCATGGCAACTACGGGCCAAATGTGCTTACCAATAGCTGCGATGTTTTGATAGCCATAGGCATGCGCTTCGACGACCGTGTAACAGGTCGCTTGGATAAATATGCCAAACAGGCAAAAGTTATTCATTTGGATATAGATCCTGCCGAGATTGACAAAAATGTAAAATCAACCGTTCCGGTTTGGGGTGATTGCAAGGAAACTTTGCCTTTGTTAACCCAAGCGGTTCAGCATAACGACCATTCGGCATGGATACAACAGTTTAACGACCATACCCAAAAAGAAATTGAAGCAGTAATACATGATGAGCTAAACCCTACATCGCTTGAAATGACGATGGGCGAAGTTATCAAGCAACTTAATGAGCTTACCAATGGCGACGCAGTAATTGTTACGGATGTTGGCCAGCACCAAATGGTAGCTTGCCGTTATGCCAAACTTAATAAAACACGCAGTAATGTTACCAGCGGCGGTTTAGGTACTATGGGCTTTGCATTGCCCGCGGCCATAGGCGCAAAATTTGGCGCGCAGGATCGTGATGTAATAGCCATTATAGGCGATGGCGGCTTCCAGATGACTTTGCAGGAGTTGGGTACTATTATGCAAACAGGTGTTAATGTTAAAATAATCATCCTTAACAATCGTTTTTTAGGAATGGTACGCCAATGGCAGGAATTGTTTAACGAGAAACGTTATTCGTTTGTTGATATTCAAAGTCCCGATTTTGTTGCGGTGGCTGCTGCTTACGGCATTGCCGGAAAATGTATCAGCAACAGAAAAGATCTTCCTGCCACATTGAAAGAAATGATGAACCACAATGGCTCATACCTGCTGGAAGTAATGGTAACCAAGGAAAACAATGTATTCCCGATGGTGCCGCAAGGATGTAGTGTAAGTGAGATCAGGCTTAAATAATCCCTAAGAAAAATCAGTATGAGCAACGAAGAAATAGAACAACAGGAATATAACATCACGGTTTATACCGAAAACCAGATCGGACTTTTAAACCGGATAGCTATTATATTTACCCGTCGTAAGATCAATATTGATAGTTTGAATACCTCGCCATCAGAAATTGAGAGTATCCACAGGTTTAATATTGTGATCACTGAATCGGAAGATGTGGTACGTAAGGTATGCCGCCAGATAGAGAAACAGGTAGAAGTGTTGAAAGTATATTATCACACCAACGAAGATGTGATATGGCAGGAACTGGCGTTGTATAAGGTATCAACCAATGTAATTGCCGAGCAGGTGAGTGTTGAGCGCTTACTACGCGAAAATGGCGCACGTGTTGTTGTACTTCGCAAGGATTACACCGTGTTTGAAACTACAGGCCATCGCGAGGAAACTGATGCGCTGATCAATATATTGCAGCCTTACGGCCTGATAGAATTTGTGCGCAGCGCCCGTGTGGCAATTATTAAAGACAGCGAAGGCTTTAACGCCAAAATACGCGAATTTGAGAGATTGGAACCAGGCGAAGAAGTAATAGAAAATGAATATTTAAACCAGGGGCAAAAAGTGTTCAGCATGTAACCCCTAACCCCTGAAGGGGGAACAATGTGTAAATTAAAAACTTAAATATAAAATCGGTGAGATCATCCTAATCGGTGAGATCACAAAATCAAAAACAAAAAACAATGGCAAAATTAAATTTCGGCGGAACTGAAGAAAACGTAGTAACCCGCGAGGAGTTCCCTTTATCAAAAGCTCAGGACGTATTAAAGGATGAAGTTGTAGCGGTAATTGGCTATGGCGTACAAGGCCCGGGCCAGGCGTTAAATCAAAAAGACAATGGCATTAATGTAATTGTTGGTCAGCGTAAAGGCACAAAAACATGGGATAAAGCTGTAAATGATGGCTTTGTACCGGGCGAAACCCTTTTTGAGATTGAGGAAGCGCTTGAAAGAGGAACCGTAATTTGTTATTTGTTAAGCGATGCTGCACAAATTGCTTTATGGCCAACTGTTAAAAAACATTTGACCCCCGGCAAGGCATTATATTTTTCACACGGTTTTGGTATCACGTTTAATGAGCAAACCGGCATCACCCCCCCGGCAGATGTTGACGTATTTTTAGTTGCCCCTAAGGGTTCAGGTACCTCATTGCGCCGTATGTTTTTGCAGGGCCGTGGCTTAAATTCAAGTTATGCTATTTTCCAGGATGCAACGGGTAAAGCATTTGACAGGGTTATCGCTCTCGGTATCGCGGTAGGTAGCGGTTATTTGTTCGAAACAAATTTCAAAAAAGAAGTTTACAGCGATTTAACCGGCGAACGCGGCACGTTGATGGGTTGTATCCAGGGCATTTTTGCTGCTCAGTACGATGTATTGCGCGCTAACGGACATTCACCATCCGAAGCATTTAACGAAACTGTTGAAGAGCTTACCCAATCATTAATGCCTTTAGTTGCAGAAAATGGTATGGACTGGATGTATGCCAACTGCTCAACTACAGCACAACGCGGCGCATTGGATTGGTGGAAAAAATTCCGCGATGCAACTAAACCTGTATTTGAAGAATTATACAAAAGCGTTGCAACAGGTGTTGAATCACAAAAATCAATTGATTCAAACAGCAAACCTGATTACCGCGAGAAACTGGATGCAGAATTAAAAGAACTGCGCGAAAGCGAAATATGGCAGGCAGGCAAAACTGTACGCAGCTTAAGGCCTGAGAACCAGGTGGTAGAAGCATAAGACAAAGGTGAAAGCCGAAAGGTAAAAGGCGAAAGCTGAAATAAAATCACCACGCGTCATTGCGAGGCACGAAGCAACCCCACGAGTCAGGTTGCGAATTTGCAAGTGAGATTGCTTCGTACCTCGCAATGACGTTATTAAAAATAAAGCAATGGGACAGACATTATTTGATAAAATTTGGGATGCACACGTCGTCAGTAGCAACGAGGGATTCCCTGATATTTTATACATCGACACACATTTCATACACGAAGTAACCAGTCCGCAGGCATTTGATGGCTTACGCGACAGGGGGTTACCGGTCTTTAGGCCAAAACAAACGGTTGCCACAGCCGATCATAACGTTCCGACATGGAACCAGCACCTCCCCATTAAAGAAGAACTTTCTCGTTACCAGGTTGACATGCTCACTAAAAACTGTGCAGAATTTGGTATTGAACTATACGGGTTGGGGCATCCTTTCCAGGGAATTGTGCATGTGATAGGGCCTGAGCTGGGTATTACACGCCCTGGCTGTACTTATGTTTGCGGCGATAGTCATACATCAACACACGGCGCCTTTGGTGCAATTGCATTCGGCATAGGGACTTCGCAGGTGGAGCAGGTTTTGGCAACCCAATGCCTGTTACAGCAACGCCCAAAACGCATGAAGATTGAAGTGAACGGCAAACTGCAAAAGGGTGTTGGCGCTAAGGATATCATTTTATATATCATCGCGCAAATATCTGCCGCAGGTGGCACAGGGTATGCTGTTGAATATGCAGGCGATACCTTCCGCTCGTTGAGCATGGAAGGCCGCATGACCGTTTGTAATATGAGCATTGAGATGGGTGCCCGTTGTGGGCTGATCGCTCCCGATGATACCACCATTGAATATGTTAAAGGCCGTGAGTTTGCCCCGAAAGGCGAGGCATGGGATAAGGCAGTAGCTTACTGGAAGACTTTGTATTCTGATGAAGACGCTGAGTTTGATAAAGTATTAAGTTTTAAGGCTGAAAATATTGAACCGATGATCACCTACGGAACTAATCCGGGGATGGGCATTGGTATAACACAGCGTGTGCCCGAAACGCTGTCTTTTGAAGAAAAAGAACGCGGATCGTACAAAAAAGCGCTCGATTATATGGGCCTGCATGATGATGAGCACCTGATAGGGCGACCTATTGATTATGTTTTTATTGGCAGTTGTACAAACTCACGCATAGAGGATTTGAGAGAGGTTGCTGAATTTGTAAAAGGGAAACACAAAGCTGATAATGTTACGGTGTGGGTAGTTCCGGGATCGAAACAGGTACAGGAACAAGCTATTCGCGAAGGTTTGGACAAGATATTCGACGCGGCAGGTTTCCCGCTGCGCGAGCCCGGATGTAGTGCTTGTTTAGGTATGAATGAGGATAAGATACCGGCAGGTAAATACTGTGTATCCACATCAAACCGCAACTTTGAAGGCAGGCAGGGGCCAAACTCACGCACATTTTTGGCAAGCCCTTTAACTGCTGCTGCTTCGGCAATAACGGGTAGGGTTACGGATATAAGAGAGTTTTTGAGAGAGGAATTATTTATAGAAAGTTAAAACAATTGTCATTACGAGCGATAGCGCGGCAATAGCGAACATTACAGAGCGAATATGCATAGTTCGCGATTGCTTCGTACCTCGCAATGACATGATAATAAAAATATGATACTTGAAGTAGCTGTTTTAAATGTGATACCCGGCCAGGAAGATGATTTTTTAAAAGCATTTTTCATAGCAAAGGATATCATATCAAAAATGGAAGGCTATATCTCCCACCAGTTAAAAAGATGCATTGAAAACACAAGTCAGTTCATTTTATTGGTTGAATGGGAAAAACTAACCGACCATACAGAAGGTTTCAGAGGATCAAAAGAATACCAGGAGTGGAAAGGTTTATTGCATCATTTTTATAACCCTTTCCCTACTGTTGAACATTATGAATAGAGATTAGAGGCCGGAGGTCGGAGATTAGTAAATAATGACCAATGACTCAATGATTAATGACATACGATTATGGCAACTAAAATATTCAAACACATACAAACAAGCGTAGTACCACTTCCTATCGAGAATATCGATACGGATCAGATCATACCCGCGCGTTTTTTGAAAGCCACTACCCGCGAGGGCTTTGGCAATAACCTGTTCCGCGACTGGCGTTTTGACGAGAATGATAATCCTAAACAGGATTTCATTCTTAACAACCCAAACTACAGTGGCAAAATATTGGTTGCGGGCAAAAACTTTGGTTGTGGCAGCAGTCGCGAACATGCTGCCTGGGCCCTTGCCGATTATGGTTTTGATGCCGTAGTAAGCAGCTTTTTTGCCGATATTTTTAAAGGCAATGCTTTAAATAACGGCTTGTTGCCGGTACAGGTAAGCGATGAATTTTTAAAGAAAATATTTGATGCTGTTGATGCTGATGAACATGCCGTAGTTGAGGTAAACCTGGTTGACCAGTTTATTAAAATAGTGGCCAGCGGCGAGCAGGAAAGCTTTGAGGTTAACCCCTATAAAAAAGCCTGCATGACCAATGGTTATGACGATATCGATTATATTTTGAGTAAAAAGGAATTGGTACTGGAGTTTGAAGAAAGGTGAAGAGCTGAAAGGTAAAAGCTGAAAGGTAAAAGCTGAAAGGCAAAAGGTTAAAAAACAATTGTCATTGCGAGGAGGAACTACGAAGCAATCCCGTCGCCGCACTAACGAAGAGATTGCCACGCTATCGCTCGCAATGACAGTAATAAAGAAAGAAATGGGACTAACAAAACACATATTAGTAATACCCGGTGATGGCATCGGCCCGGAGGTAACAACCTGGGGCAAGGCCGTGCTTGAAAAAATAGGCCATGACTTTGGCCATGATTTTACTTTTGATGAGGCATTGATGGGGCATGCCGCTATTGAAGTAACCGGCACCCCCCTGCCTGATGAGACACTTGCAAAAGCAAAAGCCAGTGATGCTATACTTTTTGGTGCTATAGGACATATCAAATATGATAACGACCCAACGGCAAAGGTACGCCCCGAGCAGGGTTTATTAAAAATACGTAAGGAACTTGGCCTGTATGCCAACCTGCGCCCCATTATGCTTTTTGATGAACTGCTGGATGCATCGAGCCTTAAGCCGGAAATATTAAAGGGTACCGATATTTTATTCTTTCGCGAATTAACAGGTGATGTTTATTTCGGCGAGAAGAAAAGAAGTGATGACAGGAACACCGCCTCTGATCTGATGATCTATCATCGTTATGAGGTAGAGCGCATTGCCATAAAGGCATTTGAGGCAGCAAGGCTTCGTGGTAAAAGGTTGTGTTCGGTGGATAAGGCCAATGTGCTGGAATCATCACGCCTTTGGCGCGAGGTAGTGCAGGAAATAGCAAAAAATTATCCTGATGTACAAACCGAGCATATGTTTATTGATAATGCCGCCATGCAATTAGTTAAAAACCCTAAAAAGTTTGATGTGGTATTAACCGCCAACCTTTTTGGCGATATTTTAACAGATGAGGCATCGCAAATAGTGGGTTCTATGGGGATGCTGGCATCGGCATCCATTGGTGATGGTACCGGATTTTTTGAGCCGATACATGGCTCGGCGCATGATATCACCGGGCAGGACAAGGCCAATCCGCTGGCATCCATGCTATCGGTAGCGCTAATGTTAGAGATAGGCTTTGGTTTGAAGGATGAAGCTAAAAAAGTAACATCGGCCATTGATAAAGCATTGAAAGATGGCTACCGCACAGGCGATATCGCGGATAGCAAAACTGATAAAAGTAAGATATTGGGCACTAAAGCGATGGGCCAAAAAGTGCTGGGGTATTTATAAGACCCACCCAAACCCTCCCCGGTAGGGAGGGCTTTAATAAAACTAAATCAAAAAAAAGTCTCCCCTACCGGGGGAGATTTTGAGGGGGCTTGTATGAAATGGAACGCTGAATTGTATGACGACAAACATTCTTTCGTATTTGAATACGGGGAGAATGTACTGGAACTGCTGGATGTTAAGCGCCGTGAACTTGTGCTTGACTTGGGTTGCGGTACGGGGCATTTAACGCAGCGTATACAGGAGCGCGGCGGGGTGCCTACAGGTATTGATGCATCGCCCGAGATGATCAAACAAGCCAGGGAATTATATCCCTCGTTGCATTTTGAGGTGGCTGATGGAGCAGATTTTAGCTTTGAGCAGCCCTTTGACGCGGTTTTTTCAAACGCAACCTTGCATTGGATACTTGATGCCGATGCCGTTATAAAATGCGTTTATGACAGCCTTAAACCCGGCGGCAGGTTTGTGGCCGAGTTTGGCGGTAAAGGTAATATGCAAAAAATGGTTGCCGCTACCTCGTTGGTTCTTAAAAAGCATGGCCATACTCCATTGGATAAAGCCGATTTCTGGTATTTCCCATCGCTTGGCGAATACACCAGCAAACTGGAGGCAGCGGGTTTCCGGGTGACGTTCGCAGCGCATTTTGACAGGAAAACCCTTTTGCAGGGTGGCCGCGAAGGTGTTGCAAAATGGATGAATATGTTTGGCTCAACCTTTTTTGAAGGTATCGCGCCAGCAAAAAAAGAACAAATATTAGATGAAATAACCGACGTGCTTGAACCCGATTATAATGATAACGGCCAATGGTACGCAGATTATAAAAGATTAAGGTTTATAGCTGTGAAAGAGTAGCAAGTATTTAGTATCAAGTATCAAGATTTTTATTTCTGTCTTGCTACTGTGTACTTGATACTAAAAGTATTAACACTAAAATAAAAAGAATATGTTACACGACCCCAACCGCGTTTATGTTTTTGATACCACGCTTCGCGATGGCGAGCAGGTACCGGGCTGCCAGTTGACAACCCCTGAAAAAATTGAAATAGCCCGCGAGCTTGAGGCCCTGGGCGTAGATATTATTGAAGCCGGGTTCCCGATATCGAGCCCGGGTGATTTTCAAAGTGTGGTTGAAATATCAAAGGCTGTGAAAGAGCCTACCGTTTGTGCCTTAACCAGGGCTAACAAGGGCGATATTGATACCGCTGCTGAATCATTAAAATATGCTAAGCACCCTCGGATACATACGGGTATTGGCTCGTCGGATATGCACATAAAAAATAAATTCAACAGTACCCGCGAAGAAATATTGCAGCGTGCTATTGATGCGGTAAAATACGCCAAAAAATTTGTTGAAGATGTTGAATTTTATGCTGAGGATGCAGGCAGGGCCGATGTGGTTTATCTTGCACAAATGATTGAGGCGGTGATCACAGCCGGCGCAACGGTAGTAAATATTCCCGATACCAACGGCTATTGCCTGCCCGAACAATATGGTAGCAAGATCCGCTTTTTAAAAGAAAACGTTAAGAATATTGATAAAGCCATCATCTCTGTGCATTGCCACAACGACCTTGGGCTGGCTACTGCCAACTCGGTAGCGGGCCTGCAAAATGGGGCAAGGCAAATTGAGGGCACCATAAACGGTATAGGTGAACGTGCCGGTAATACCTCTATTGAAGAAGTGGTGATGATATTAAAGACACACCAGGCCATAGGCCTGCATACCAATATCCACACCCGGAATATTTATGAGATCAGCCGCATGGTGAGTACGCAAATGCGTATGATAGTGCAGCCAAATAAAGCTATAGTAGGCAGTAATGCTTTCGCGCACAGCTCGGGCATACACCAGGATGGCTTCTTGAAGAACCGCGAGAATTACGAGATCATCCGCCCTGAGGATGTTGGGTTCCCAAATGCAAGCATCGTTCTTACCGCACGCAGCGGCAGGCACGCGCTAAAATATCATTTGGAGCGCCTGGGCATTAATTTAGATAAGGAAGAACTGAATGTCGCATACTCAAGGTTTTTAACCCTTGCCGATGATAAACTGGATATTGATGATAACGACTTGCTGAGCTTAGTGGCATTCAGGATGGTAAAGAACTAATGATGGATACTGTAACTAAACAACAATTGGATTTTGAGGCGGCTTACGAGCGTTTAAAAGGCATCGTTAAGCGCACCCCGCTGGAGTATAACGCGGGCCTGTCTGAAAAATACGATTGTGAAATATATTTAAAACGCGAGGACTTACAGATAGTGCGTTCTTATAAATTGCGCGGCGCTTATAACATGATCAGCCAGTTAACGGATGAGCAGATAAGCCGCGGCGTAGTATGTGCCAGCGCTGGCAATCATGCGCAGGGTGTAGCTTTCTCCTGCAAAAAACTGGATATAAAAGGTGTGATCTTTATGCCCGAGATCACCCCAAAACAAAAGGTGAAGCAAACAGAGATGTTTGGCAATGGCAATGTGGAGATAATTTTAACAGGCGATACGTTTGATGATTGTTTACGCGAGGCGCTTGCTTATACCGAAGCGCACGGCATGACGTTTATCCCACCGTTTGATACTTACCCGGTAATTGAAGGCCAGGGCACTGTAGGAGTAGAAATATTGCAGGATCTGCCCGATGTTGAGGCTGTAATTATACCTGTTGGCGGAGGTGGTTTGGCAGCAGGCGCAGGCACCTATCTTAAACAGCAAAACCCCGGCATTTTATTAATAGGTGTTGAACCCGAAGGCGCGCCATCAATGGTTGCCGCCTTTAAAAATAATGAGCCTGTAACCTTAACCGAGATAGACCGCTTTGTTGATGGTGCTGCTGTTAAACGAGTAGGTAAAATTACCTATGAGCTTGGTCGAAAGGTTTTGGATGAGATGCTGCTGGTACCCGAAGGTAAGGTTTGTACAACTATTTTAAAACTGTATAACGAGGATGCCATTGTGGTTGAACCCGCGGGCGCATTATCAGTAGCGGTGCTTGACATTTGCCGGGAGCAGATCAGGGGCAAAAAGGTAGTTTGCATTATCAGCGGCGGCAATAATGATATTGAGCGCATGCAGGAGATAAAGGAAAAATCCTTACTGTATGAAGGGCTTAAACATTACTTTATCGTGCGTTTCCCGCAGCGCCCTGGTGCTTTAAAGTTGTTTGTGAACAATGTTTTGGGGCCTGGGGATGATATTACCAGGTTTGAGTTCATCAAAAAAACCTCTAAAGAAAATGGCCCTGCACTGGTAGGTATCGAACTAAAAAATGCTGAGGATTACCCTGCTTTGATGCAGCGAATGGCAGCACACAGGTTTGATGTGATAGAGATCAACAGGGATCAGACTTTGTTTGAGTATTTGGTGTAGAGCCGCAAAGGCACAAGTCACCCATCCTTTATCCAGCACACAAGACTTGCGCCAGTGGGAGCCTCTATTACGTGTTGGAGAAGTGAGGTAATAAGCCAGAACAAAACTTACGAAGTTTTTAAACTTCGTAAGTTTAATATTAAGTGGGTTTGCTTCGTTCCTCGCGATGACGAGTATGGTGAGATCAATACTCCAAATACCTGCTCACCTTTAAACTCACCTGATCATCTTCCTTGTATTTCTTTATCGCGTAATTGCGTACCCGGAGCATCTGGTCTTCCTTTTCGAGGAGGACATCTTCATAAAAACCTTTAAACAGCACCATTTTCACTTGCCAGTCGGCAGCTTTTGAAGGGTTGAGTTCGATCCATTCGGGGTAAATGGCGGCGCATTTTTTCTTGGCTTTGAGGGTAATACCGCAAAGCTTCGCCTTGTCTTTATCCAGCACATTGCAATTGGCCAGCAGGCTGGCGGTATATAAATTCTTAGGGTTTTGATACACGGCAACGGGTTCGCCCGATTCCAGTATCTTACCTTCCTTCATCACGATCAACTCATCGGCCATAGAAAGTATCTCGGATGGATCATGCGATACCATGATAACGGTAAGGCCGGTTTCTTTTACTATCTGGCGGATATCCTGCTGTAAATCCTCGCGGAACGAGGTATCTACCTGGTTAAAGGGCTCGTCGAGCAAAAGCACCTCGGGGCGTGTTATGATAGCCCTTGCCAGCGCGACACGCTGTTTTTCGCCGCCGCTTAAATCAACTATGCGGTTCTCCGACAGGTGCTCCATATTGAGCAAGCTTAAGGCCTGGGCAGTTTTTTCTTCCTTTAGCTTTAAGTTGGTATTAGGTAAAAGCAGCGCCACATTATCCCAAACCTTGGCGTATAAGTTCAGATCGTCAGTATGCTGGGTAACCATTTTCATGGCATCATGGCCGGGTATCAGCTTTTCATTTGGCCCCCAGATACGTTCACCTTTAAAATGCACTTTTCCTTCATCGGGGCTTAACAGGCCATAAAGCAGGCGCAATAAGGTACTTTTACCACTGCCGCTTTCGCCTATAATAGCGGTAATTTTGCCCTGTTGAATGGTCAGGCTGGTTTTTAATACGCCTGAGATCCGCTCGCCGGGGTATAGTTTGCTTATTGATACTGCCTGTAAAAAATGTGGAGTGGCCATTGGGGCTAAAGATACGTAAAACAGCAAAAAGGCCGCAGATAAGACGGCCTTTTATACGCGGGAATTTTTGAACATTCGCCCCGGAATGTTAAGATGTTTTGCCTTGTTTTTAAAATCCTAATGTAAAACCGAACGAGAAATTCCTTATCCCGTCCTGTTCCGGGCTGTTCTCAAACATATCATTAAAATAATATTTAGCAAATATACCCCAGTCGCCATAACCTACACGGGCAAATGCGCCGTAACGGAATGTGGTAAAATGATAGGTGTCATCAATTTTTTGTTTGCCATATTCCGCGCTGATCTGTTTTACACGGCCATTGAGCAAAAAGCCGCCATCAGGCCCGAAAACAAAATGTGTCCTATTACCCCTGGAATCCTTTTTGGTGCGAAAATCAAATGACAGCGGGATACGCAGATAACTGGATGAAAAGCGGTTTTTGCTGAAATCGATATCATCCTGTTTGTAAGTTAAAACAGGTTGGTTTGGTAAAATGGTAATATTATCGCGCAGGCGGATAAGCGTCCAGTCGAAACCACCTGATAAGTATATTTTGAAGTTATCATTAAAACGTACACCAAATTGCAGCACATCAAAACCTACATTGCTTGATTTCCACGAGCGATAGCGTAAAAACTGGTTTTGCGGGGCTAAGGTAAAGCTGCCATTATCGATCAGCGTTGTTAAGCCCAGGTCAAACCTGGCAAAAGTAAGACCAAAGGAAACCTTAGGGTAAGTTTTTTCAACATGTGTGATGGTATCTTTTCTATATTTCGGATCAAACTGCAGCCCATCCTCATCAAGCCCTATCCGTACTTTTGTTTTTTTGGTTTCTGTGGAGGCTTTTGTGCTATCAGTACCCATATTTTGGGCGAACACACCTGTAGCCGCCGCACAAATTATAGCGGTAAAAATTAAGCGTTTCATATTGTTATTTATTTAGATTGAGATTTAATTTTAAATACACCAAGGTTAACAGCTGTAATACTGGATTCATCATCATCTGTATCGGAAAACTCGATGATCTTGTCCTTCCGTTTATCAACCGCGGCAATCACCACGTTCAATACATCGCCAATACTTCGCAGCCTGTGCTTTTTAGCGGGTATTATCATATCTGCCTTAACAGGTACTGGTACTATTGCTGCTGCCACTACATCGGGTTTTACCGTTTGCTGAGCCACCGAAGCATCTGCAAGGGCGGTAGCAGTATCTATTTTAACAGGTTGGACTATAACTTCGTGCTTTTGAGTTACCGCAGCTAAAACCAGCTGACTTTGTGCTTTTGCAGGATCATTTTGCTTAGCTATCAGGCCATTATTTTGTGGGGCGATACTGTTACTTTTCAGGCCCCGGTGTAATTTGGCAACTTGCTTAACCGGATTTGCTTTTCCCGTTAATAACTGGCCTGTTTGTGCTGATATAGTGGTTTTAATTGCATTACTTGTTTTTGCGTGCTGATCATTTAAAGCCAGTTGATTTTTAGCAGGTTGGTTTTTAATCACCTTAGTTTTATGCGGTATAAATAATATACCTGCCATAATCAGCACTATTATACTGGCTGCTACGCTCAAAAATGGCATCAGCGCTATTTTCCTGCGTTTACCTGCCCCCAATTCATCGTCAATACCTTTCCATACCTTGCCGGAAGGTTCTGTCGCAAAGTCTTCGAGCTTTGAGCGGAACAGGTTGTCGAATTCGTTATCCTGCATGTCCATATTGTTTCCCTTCGGTTTTTAAAATACGTTCTTTTAATATCGATCTGGCGCGTGATAGCTGTGATTTTGAAGCGCCTTCCGTAATGCCAACTATTTCGCCGATCTCTTTATGTGAGTAGCCTTCAATCGCGTAAAGGTTAAACACTATGCGGTATCCGGGTGCTAATTGCTGTATCAGTGCCATCAGGTCTTTCGCATCCAGATTGGCCGAAGCCAGCGGATTAACCGATGGCTCGTTTACCTCATCCAGGTCAACCACCTGCATCATTTTATGATGCTTGCGATAATATTCAATGGAGCTGTGTACCATAACCCGCCTTACCCATCCTTCAAATGCGCCGTCGCCGCGAAAGTCGTTTATCATTTGAAAAACCCTGATGAACCCGTTTTGCAGCATATCTTCGGCCTCCATCCTATCCGTTGCGTAGCGCATGCATACACCCATCATTTTTGCGGCAAGCTGTTTATAGAGTAGTTCCTGCGCCTTTCGTTCGCCGGCTTTGCATCTTTTTACCAGATCATTAATAGTGTACTTGTGCTCCAAAAACATCATTTAAAGGTAAGATGAAAGTTTGGGCTAAATAGTTGCAAGGGGATTTAAATAATTTTTTAATTGTTTACTAATGCCACTATATTTAAACCATGAATGTTAACTTCAACCCATTTCCTGAACTTTCAACTAAGCGGCTCAGATTGAGGCGGCTTAATAGGAATGATTTAAACGCGCTCCAACAACTACGTTCCGATGATAGCGTCAACAAATATCTTGACAGGCCAAAATCAATAACAATTGAAGAGTGCGAAGCACATGTTAAAAAGATAGATAATAATTTAGCCAATAACCAATCTGGCTACTGGGTGCTCACTTTAAAAAACGATGATATGCTCATAGGCGCTATTGGCCTTTGGAATTTTCAGCCTAAAAAAGATCTGGCAGAAATTGGCTATGAATTAAGCCCGGCCCACCAGGGGAAAGGGCTGATGCAAGAAGCTGTAGAAAAAATTATTGAATATGGTTTTTACGAAATGGGGCTTAAAGTAATTACCGGTATCATGGATGCGGGAAATGAGCGTTCAGCCAGGTTGTTGGAGCACAACAATTTTATAAAGGATTTGAATTATACCTATGTAAGCAAAGAAGATGCCGGGGATGAGGTGATTTATTTTTTGAAGAAGATTGAAAAATAGTTAATTTTAAAATCATACGGGTATATGAGAATTACTATTGAAATAGATGAAGTTTTATTAGCTAAGGCTGAACAGCTTAGTGGTATAAGTGACAAAAATTTATTGATTGATAAAGCCCTGCGATTATTTATTATCATTGAAAGTCAAAAAAAGCTAATGACCTTTAGGGGAAAGATAGCTTTAGATGACGAAGCTTTTAAATAAGATTTTACCTCAACTCCGCCTCTATGCCATTCTCCGCCTCCCTCAAAAACCTCCTAACCGCCTTCGTCACCGTTTATGAAAAGCATTTTTCAAAAACCTTTCGCTATACCCTTTTGTGGACGGTTTTATGCTTCGCTGTAGGCCAGGCAATTGCTACCTACAGTAATTACGCGCCTACAGTAAATGTTCAGCCAGTTAGTGTGTTGAGCTTTTTTGTGCTGCGTTTTAGCTATAACAGCGTTTATTGCTATGCCGACCTGGTAAAAACGGTATTTATATTTTTGGTGTCGGTATTTTCTATTAACCTCATTCGCAAAATAACTTTTAAGGATATAGCTTATCTGCTTGCTATATTCATTGTTTGTTGCCTGTTGGATTGCGCCCTATTCAGGGTTGAAGGCCAGCTAAAATCAGGCAACCCGCACCTATTGCGATGGATACATGGCATAATTTTTCTTTTAAGGATATACTTGCCATTAATATTGTTTGCATTAATGATACAGATATGTATTGCAAAGTCAAGCTTCAGTTTTAAAAAGATAGTTTACCTGTTTGTTGCATTATGGTTGTTTAACGAAGTGTTTTATGAATTTTTAACACTTGTGAGATCAAGTGTTTTTGACTTGATATTATCCCCTTTTCAAACCTTAACTTACCGCTATGTAGGCGAAAGCCTTTTGGGATTGCCGCTTATAGCCGCATCTTTTTTGGGCTATTACTGCGCTATGGTAATGCCCTTTAAATTGCTTGAAAACGATAAGGCTTAGCTTTATTTTTTTGTGCGGTAATACTTATAAATTTTTACTGCCGACATCAGCACCGCTACCAAAACTATCAGCCCTATAATGGTGTAGGGCCAGTTTATATTATCCTTAACTACGGCGCATAAAACAATTACAAACAAAAACAGCGTTGCCAGCTCATTCCACAGTCGCAGTTGGGTCGATGTCCATTTAAAAACACCATTACGCATTTGTTTGATTTTGTTTTGGCAGATGAAATGGTAAACGATCAAACCGATCACAAAGGTTAGCTTAACATGTAACCAGCCATCCTGCAGCCAACCGGGTATAATGCACAGCATGGTTATCCCCGCTGCCAGTACGATATACATGGATGGGCTTGCTATCACATTCCAAAGCCTTCGTTCCATTATCGCGAACTGATCTGATAATATTTTGCGCTCTGCTTCGGGCTTGTCCTGCGCTTCGGTATGGTAGATAAACAGGCGTACAATATAAAACAGACCGGCCATCCAGCATACTACAAATATGATGTGTATGGCTAATACATATTCATATATTACCTGTATGTTTTCTACCTTTTCCATTCTTTTATAATATCCACCGCGTATTTCACATTGTCAAACGGTATATCGGGCATAATGCCGTGGCCGAGGTTGAATATGAAGCCGTTCTCATCTTTCATTCTATCGAACAGCCGGTAAATTCTTTCCTTTATCACTTTCTTATCGGCATACAAAATATGCGGGTCGAGGTTGCCTTGTACTGCTATGCCTTTTGGCAGGCGCTGTTTGATATCCAGCAGGTCAGCATTCCAGTCGATGGATATGACATCTGGTTTAGCCTCTGCCATCAACGGCGCGAAAACCGAGCTGCCTTTGCAGAATGATATTACCGGGATATCCTTACGGTTTAATTTGCTGATGATCTCCACAATATACCTGTGCGAAAACTCTTTATAATCATCCCATGCCAAGGCCTGCGCCCAACTGTCGAATATCTGCACGGCGTTTACACCGGCTGCTATTTGCAGGTTCAGATAATCTGCCGTTACCGTGGCTATTTTCGATAAAAGCTGGTGGGCCAGTTCCGGCTCATTATGGATCAATAATTTGGTAAGCTTAAAATCTTTTGATGAACCTCCTTCAACCAAATAACTCATTACGGTGAAAGGCGCCCCGGCAAACCCAATGAGCGGGATGCTGCCATTTAGTCGTTGTTGAATAACCTTAATAGCATCGGCAACATATTGCAACTTGTGAACTACCTGGGTGTCCAGTTTATCAATATCAGCTTTGGTACGCACCGGGTTTGCGAAACGCGGCCCAACGCCTTGTGTAAAGCTCAGATCGCCGCCCATAGCCTCGGCAGTAACTAAAATATCTGAAAATAATATGGCAGCATCTATGCCTAACAGGTCAACCGGCAGCATGGTAACATCGGCGGCCAGCTCGGGGGTTTTGCACATTTCCAAAAAGGAGTATTTGTTTTTTATCTCCCAATACTCAGGCATGAACCGGCCGGCCTGGCGCATCATCCATACCGGCGGGCGGCTTGTTTTTTCTGAAAATGCTGCTTTAATTAATAATGAATCTCTCATTTACACATATCAAAGACACAAAGTATTGTGTCTCTACTTTTTTAATAAGAGACGCAAAATATTGCGTCTCTAGGGGGTTAATGTTGTTTTAATTCTTCTTCCAGTTTGCTGATCACATCCTTCATTTTGGCGGTGATCTTTCCTTCGTGCTTATCAGCTAATTGCAAATAGGCCCGCGCTTTATCGTAATTACCCTGCCTTATGCTGATATTGGCTACATGCACCAATGCGGCAACATGGTCGTTGGCTGTGCGCAGCGGGTATTGTGCCGCAATTTCGTAGTGCTTTTCTGCTTCATCAAAATCCTGCTTTTGCAAACATACACCGCCCATAATAAACTCATAAAACCCACGCCGTTTTTTGCTTAGCCATGCAGGGTGTGTTATCTGGCTTAACAGCGATTCGGTTTTTTCATAGTCTTTTTTATGAAAGCTTTTGGCAGCCAGTATTACCGTACCCTCTTTAAAATAGCCCCATATGATCAATGCAATAAATAACAGAACTACCGCCATCAGCTCATAAACATGCTGATAGCTGAAAAATATGCCCATGGCCAAAAAAATGCCTATAATAAGTATGCGGGCGTTATTGGTGAACATGAATTATTAGTGCTGGTTATCGGTAAATTTATAGCCTACCCCACGAATGGAATGAAAATAAACCGGGTTTTTAGGATCAGGTTCAAAGTATTTACGGAAAGTAAGTATAAAGTTATCAATGGTGCGGGTTGACGGGTAAACATCATAGTTCCACACAGTTTCCAGGATCTGCTCTCGCGATACGGCATCGTTCCTGCGCTCAATAAGCAGCTTTAACAACATGGTTTCCTTTTTTGTTAAAGGGGTGATAGAGCCATCGCCATTTACCAGCTCAAATGAGTTAAAGTGGATGGTTTTATCACCTATTATATAGCTGTTAAACTCTTTCAGGTCGTCGCCTTTAAGGCTGCGTTTTACCAGGTTATTTACCCTCAGGATCAATTCTTCCAGGTTAAATGGCTTGGTGAGATAATCGTCGGCACCTTTTTTAAGGCCGGCAATTTTATCCTCATTGGTGTTTTTTGCTGTTAAGAACATAATAGGCACCTCGGTATTTTCAAGCCTGATAGTTTCAGCAACTACAAAGCCATCAATTTCGGGCATCATTACATCCAGTATGACCAGGTTAAAACGCTCTTCTTTAAAAATCTGTAATGCCTTTTTACCGTTTTTAGCGGTTGATACTTTATAACCTTCCAGTTCAAGGTTAAGCTTTATGGCTTCCAACAGATGTTCCTCATCTTCGGCTAATAATATTCTTTTCTTGTTTGGCATAATAAAAATTTATTTATACTAATTTTCACGAATTATATCGAATTACACGAATTAAAAACCGGTTTGCGGCCATTCGCTTTAATTAGTGCAATTCGTGTCTCTCTCTAAAATACTACTTCAAAAATGCTCCCGGCAGGGCGGTTATCTTTAACCTTTATGCTTGCCTGGTGTTTCTCCAGCACTTCCTTTACTATAAACAAGCCTAAGCCTGTGCCTTTTGTATTGCGTGTTTCCTCGCTGCCTACACGGTAAAATTTATCAAAAATACGGCTTTTTTCTTCGTCGGCTATGCCAATACCATGATCGGCTACCTGAAGGTGTATCTTGCCTTGTTTCGAGAATAGTTTTACAGCTACCGCCTCGCATGGGTTTGAATATTTAATGGCATTCTCCACCAAATTTGTCACCACCGATGTTAACGCGAACTTATCGCCGGTGATCTCAATTTTAGGTTCAATTTCAGCATCAATGATCTGCTGGTTGCAATCGCATTTGGTAACCTGCAGGCGGTTGACAATACCATCAACCAAAACCGAAAGATTAAACTTTGCTTTTGGGAAAGTATAGGAGCGGTTATCAATTTTTGATGCCAGCAGCATATTCTCCACCATATCGTCCAGGCGCTCCACATCCAGTAATGATTTATCAATAAAATCAAGCGCCTGTTCTTTGGTCAGTTGTCTTTTCTGTATGGTTTGCAATAGTAATTTTATTGATGCCAATGGCGATTTTAGCTCATGCGTTACCGATAGCAAGAAATTCCTTTTTTGTTCCTGTAATTTTTGCTCACGGTTAAGCGCCTTGTGCAAACTATATGCTCCAAATGCAAATACGATCACAAACATCGAGCCTTCGCTCAATATCATCCCGATACGGTTAGGCTGCAAGCTAACCAGTTGGTAGCCCCACCATATTAGCTCGGCCACGGCATAGATGATAACCGCATAAAAAATAACTAACGAACGTTTTATCATAAGCCAGGCCCTCCAGCCCCCTCTAAATCTCCCCCGGTAGGGGAGGCTTTTAAAATATTTATTATTTTATTTTCCATTGAATACTAAGTCAAGACTCTCAAATATAGCACGTTTAGCTTTCTCCAGGTCGATTTTTGTGTGGGCTGATGATATAAACCCAACCTCGTAGCCCGATGGGCCTAAATATATCCCTCTGTTGATAAGCTCGCGGTGCAATTTTTTGAATTTATCCATGCTGGCCGGGTCAATGTCTTCGGCTTTGCTGATGGTTTCTTTATCAGTAAAAGCAAACCAGAATATCGACCCGATAGTGAACACTTTAAACTTGTAACTACGTGCAGTGGCAAAGCGTTGGATAGATTCGGTAAACTCCTCAGTTTTATTATTCAGATCGCGGTAGAAACCCATGCGCAGCAATTCGGTTAGCTGAGCTATACCTGCAGCCATAGCCACCGGATTGCCTGATAAGGTACCTGCCTGGTAAACCGGGCCATCGGGCGATATACTGCCCATAATTTCGGCAGATGAACCATAACAACCAACAGGCAAGCCACCACCGATGATCTTACCATAGGTAATAATATCGGGTTTAATTTGATAATGCCCGGCAGCGCCTTCGAAACCTATGCGGAAACCGGAGATCACTTCATCAAAAATAAGCAGTGTACCGTTTTGGGTGCATATATCGCGCAGGAATTGCAAAAACTCCTTTGTTTGCAATAACAAACCATTATTGGCCGGGATAGGCTCGATGATAACCGCAGCTATCTGATCTTTAAAATCGTCAAATGCTTTCTTTAACGCTTCGGTATCATTAAGCGATACTACGATAGTTTCATCGGCAAATGATTTTGGTACGCCGGCGGATGATGTTTCGCCAAAGGTAACCAGGCCCGAGCCTGCCTTTACCAGCAAGGCATCGGTATGGCCATGATAACAGCCTTCGAACTTTAATATTTTATCGCGTTTGGTATAGCCGCGCGCCAGCCTGATGGCCGACATTACAGCTTCGGTGCCCGAGCTTACAAAACGCAGTTTTTCAATAAGCTTATTGTTTTTGAGGATGAGTTCGGCCAGTTCATTTTCCAAGGCGGTAGGCGCACCGAACGACATGCCGTTTTGCATTACCTCTATCACCTTTTCGCGAACCTTGGTATTGTTATGCCCTAAGATAAGCGGCCCCCATGAGCAGCAAAAATCAATAAATTCATTACCATCGGCATCCCATATATGGCTGCCATCGCCCTTTTCAATAAAAAGCGGCACACCATACACCGACTTAAACGCCCTTACAGGAGAATTAACCCCACCCGGAAAATAGGTTTTAGCCTTTTCATACAATTCGGCAGACTTTTCCCTACTGATATTGGCTTTACCTGTTGTACTCACCGGCTCAATATCGCCCGAAAACATTTTTTTTATTGAATCTAACATTTAGCCCCCTCTAAATCTCCCCCGGTAGGGGAGACTTTTTTATTTTTTTAATATTTTTATCCAAACTAACCCTTATTCCTCCCCCTTTATGGGGCCGGGGGGCTTCTTAAATCCACTTATTCTCCAACACTTCTTTAGCATGATAGGTTAATATCGCGCTGGCGCCTGCCCTGCGGATGCTGGTAAGCACCTCGGTTATGGCGCGCTGCTCATTTAACCAGCCTTTTTGTATGGCTGCCTTTATCATAGCATATTCGCCGCTTACATTATACGCTGCAACAGGCAATTCGGTATTATCCTTTATTAATTTAATTACATCCAGGTAAGGCAATGCAGGCTTTACCATTAAAAAATCCGCACCTTCCGCTTCATCAAGCCGTGCCTCAATTAAGGCCTCGCGCTGGTTGGCGGGGTTCATTTGATACGTTTTTTTATCGCCGAATTTTGGCGCTGAATTTAAAGCATCCCTAAACGGCCCATAAAACGCGCTGGCATATTTAGCCGAGTACGACATGATGGAAACATTGGTAAAACCATTATCATCCAACACTTTCCTGATATAACCTACCCTGCCATCCATCATATCTGAAGGGGCAATGATATCCGCACCGCTGCGGGCATGTGCCAGTGCCATTTTGCCTAAAACCTCTAAAGTTTCATCATTTAGTATCTCGCCACTCTCAAAAATACCATCATGACCATCGCTGCTGTAAGGATCCATAGCTACATCGGTTACCACACATGCCTCGGGAAAATTCTTTTTTACTGAACGGATGGCGCGCAGGTACAAGCTTTCGTCGCGGTAGCTTTCGGTAGCGTATTTATCTTTTAACGCTTCCTCGATATTGGGAAAAAGGTCAAATGAGTTTAAGCCCAGCTTTAAGCAACTTTCCACTTCGCGCAGCAAATTATCAATAGAATAACGGTAAATGCCCGGCATCGACGCTACCTCGCTCTTTTGATTTTCACCGTCAATTATAAACAGCGGAAATATCAGGTTAGCCGCGCTCACATGCGTTTCCTGCACCATTTGGCGGATCACTTCACTTTTACGGTTTCTTCTTGGTCTACTTAGCATATAGCCCCTTCTAAATCTCCCCCGGTAGGGGAGACTTTTTTATTTTATATTTTAAAGCCCTCCCTACCGGGGAGGGTTTGGGTGGGGCTTACATCCCAAACACCGCCTCGGCCAGCCCTACTTCATCGGGCGAAAAAGGCAGCGTGTATTTTACACCCATTTCATCAAATTTTTTGCCGGTTGATCTGCCTATCGCCACTACTTTTTGGTAGGGATCGAGCAAATTCTCAGCAAAATAAGCATCCACGTTTGAGGGGCTGGTAAATACCAGCACATTAGCGCCCGATGCTTCTATATCTTCTTCCATAACGGTTTCGTAAACCGGCAGGTCAATTATTTTTGTTTCGGCAGATAAGCCTTTTTGTATGCTGCGCATAGAGCCCTCGGCACCGGGGAATAAAACCGTTGCGCCTTTGGTTAGTTCGGCAAACTCCTTTGCCACATCGGCAGTATCAATACCCGCGCCTACATAATCGGTAAAATAACCCTTGCGGCGCAGCATCTCCTCGGAGCCGCTACCCATTACACCAAACTTTACATGTTTTGAAAACTGTGGCTCTAATTGGAAAAAATACTCCACCGCGTTTTTGCTGGAAAAAAATATCCAGTCGACATGCTTTAAAATGTATGAATCAAATTTGGTGATCACCGGTACGGTACGTATCAGCGAGCGGTCTTCTATTTTTATATGATGTTTTTCTAAAGCCTTGCGGAAATAGCTCTGCTCCGAAAGCTCGCGGGTTATAAATACACTTTCGGGAAATTTACGGTCTTTGGCAAATTTGGCAACCACCTTTTCGGGCAGCCCTTCGGTACTTGCCGCTTCTAAAAACAACCTGTCAGGGAATTCATCGCCCTCATCGGCTTTGGAAGTGAATACCTGGAACAAACCATCATCCCTGCGGCAATAACAGCCTAAAGGCAAATGACAGCCACCGCCAAAAAGTTTTAATACCGTGCGCTCAACGGCTAACTCTTCGGCAATATCGGGATGGTTCAGCGTTTGCAGTATATCAAACAGTTCGGTATTGCTTTCGCGGATCTGTATGGCTAAAACCCCTTGTGCCGGGGCGGGTATCAGTTCGTTTGGCGTTAAGGTTTCTACATGCAGATCACTCAGATCCAGGCCCAGGCGGCTTACACCTGCTTTAGCTATCATAATGGCATCGTAGCTCTCGTCGCGTAATTTTTTGATGCGTGTCGGCACATTTCCGCGCAAATCTTTTATTTCCAGATCCGGGCGATAGGCCAGCAACTGTGCCTTGCGCCTGTTGGATGATGTGCCCACAATAGCGCCGTATTTGAGCGATAGTTTTTGATGGACATCAACACAATCCTTTAATATCAGTAATAATTCGGATGGATCTTCACGTTCAGAAACCGCGGCTATGATCAATCCCGGAGGGTTTTCTGTTGGCAGGTCTTTATGCGAATGTACAGCCAGATCAATGGTACCGGCCAAAAGTTCTTCTTCCAGCTCTTTGGTGAAAAAGCCCTTGCCTTCCAGCTTATCAAAACTTAAGTTTAGGATACGGTCGCCCTGGGTTTTAATGATCTTTAGCTCGGCAGTAATGTTAATGGCTGCCAGGCTATCCTTCACAAAATTAGCCTGCCATAAGGCCAGTTCGCTGCCGCGTGTTCCGATGATAAGAGTTTTGTCCAATTGGCTTGTTTGTTTGCAAACGCAAATTTAACTTTTTGCGCTGATGAATATAGGATTAATTGAGGATATGAATTTGGGCTGACTAATGGAAATTCAAAATTCAAAAGTGAAAATTCAAAAACGCTGGTTGATGTGCGGGATAATGCAAGTTACGAAGTTTAATTTATAATTGTGCTGACAGTGTTTTGTCAGCGGTGGGCTTTTTGTGTAAGCTGGAAGCTTACAGCATGCCGCATCACGGGTTACGCTGCGCTAAACCCGCGGCAGCGGTATTTTGAAATTTAATGCTGGCTATTGATCAAAATCTCCTTAGCCATGATCATGGGTACACTGATGTACTTTTTTTCCATGTAGTTGATCACTTTTTCAAGTATCTCGCGGCTTTGCTCGTCCAAGCCCTGTACTTCATCGGCAAAAACGGTATTGATGGCGTTGTTGCGTATTTCCTTTATTTTTTCGGGCACCTGGCGCATGGCCAGCTCAATGCGGCGCTGTTTTAACATATTGGTAAACTCGCCAATGTTTTGCTGAATGATAACTTCGGCATGTACCAGTTCGTGGTAACGCTCCTGCAGGTTTCTTTTGGCAACTTCGTTTAATGAGTGTACCTCGATAAAATTTACCGGGAATTGCTCCAGCACTTCGGGCGCGGTATCGGTAGGAACGGCAAGGTCGACAATTGTTTTCTTGCTGGTTTCGCCGTTTAACAGCGAGGCATAAATTTCGGGGGTGATGATCGCATCAACCGACGAGGTGCAGGTGATGATGGCATCAAAGCCTTTATTATAATTTTTTAAAGCCTCCAGGTTAAATGCTTCGCCGTTAAGGTCGGCGGCCAATTGCGCGGCCTTTGAAACCGTGCGGTTAAATACCGAGAAGTTTGAGAATTTATGCTTTTGCAGATATTTGGATATGTTGCGGTTGGTTTCGCCTGCGCCGATGATCAGGATGCGGGCATTGGTGCAAAGTTTCAAATCGCGCAGCTTACGGTAAGCCAGCGACACTACCGAGATGGGATTTTTTGAAATATTGGTATCGGTATAAACTTCTTTGGCGGTTTTTACTACACAGTTCATCACCAGGCGTAAAAAATCGCCGGTGAGGCCTGCCTCGCGGCAGTTTTCATAGGCTTTGCGCAGTTGCGGTAATATTTCCTTTTCGCCAACTATCAAACTTTCAAGCGAGCACGAGGTGCGCAGTAAATGGTTAAGCGCTTCCTGGTCTTCATAAATAGAGGCCGCCTTTAAAAAGGTGCCCATATATTGGTTGCATACGCCAATGTCCAGCGCATCAATAAAGCGTTCGGTATAAGCGGTATCAACTACCTGGTCGGTAACCAAAACAAATTCAACCCGGTTACAGGTACCGAGGTAAAATATCTCGGCTATTTCAAATTGTGTTTTAACCTGTTGAAGCTTCTCAATCAGCTTATCCTGGCAAATCACCAACCTTCCCAATTCCTTCAGCTCAATTTGTTTGTGCGTAAAAGCGATTACCTTTAAGTACTTCAAAGCAGTTTTTTAAATTTGACCCAACAAAAATAGCATCCTTATAGTGATCCAATGTCAACACTTTGTCAAACAGAAGTATTTAGAATGGTTATAAATTGATACCTGAATAGCTTTAAATACAGCTAATTAAACCTAAGCAGACTGTTTTTCGTAATTTAAGCTATGTCAACATTAAAAAAAATCAGCCTTATCGTATTAATTACCGGCTATATAGCGGCGGGGATAAACCATTTCAGGATACCGGATTTTTATATGGGCATCATTCCAAAATACCTGCCTTATCATCAAATTTTGAATACATTAGCAGGGATATTTGAAATTGCCTTTGGGCTGATGCTTATATTCCCAAAAACAAGGGTTGCGGCCGCCTGGGGGATTATTTTATTGCTGATACTATTTTTACCGGTGCATATTGATATGCTTTACGGGCACACACAAATTGGCGCCACACACGTTAAACCTATATGGGCCTGGGTGAGGTTATTTTTTCAGCCGGTGCTGATCGCTTGGGCATGGTGGCATATTTTTGGGGTTAAAAGTTTAAAGTCGAAGGTTAACAGTTAGTTTGGTGTGCATAATATTTTCTGTAAAAGGCTTCAAATGATGTTCCAATAATCGTAAAATGATAAAGAAAGAGAATTACAACATCCCCGGCGCCAAAGGCCGTGGCATGCTGATGGATATAACTTATGACGATGCTATAAAAAATGCGCCGGTAGTAATTTTCGCGCATGGCTTTAAGGGGTTTAAGGATTGGGGCGCACATAACCTGGTGGCAAAATATTTTGCCGAAAATGGCTTCAGATATTTAAAATTTAACTTTTCGCATAACGGCACCACGGCTGATAAGCCTGTTGATTTTGCCGACCTGATAGCCTTTAGCGAGAACACCTTCTCGATTGAACTGGAAGACCTGAACGATGTGATCGATTTTGTGTGCAACGGCTCATCCATGCCTTCGGTATCGGGCGTATTTTTGATCGGGCACAGTATGGGCGGGGGCATCAGCATTATACAAACTGCCGGCGATAAAAGGGTTAAAAAACTGGTTACGATGGCATCCATATCGGGCTTTGGTAATTTATGGCCTAAAGAGGCAGAAGAACAATGGAAATTACAGGGCATGATGTATATGCCCAATATGCGAACCGGGCAGCAAATGCCTTTAAAGGCAACACTGCTTGATGACCTGGAGAAAAATGCCGGCAGGCTTGATATTTTAGCTAAGGCCGCCGAAATAAAACAACCCTGGTTAATTATACATGGGGGCGAAGATGCCACTGTGCCTTTTAGCCATGCTAAAGACCTGAACGATGCCAATACAAATGCCCAGATAGACATTATACCCCACGCCGACCATACTTTTGGCGCATCGCATCCTTATGATAAAAGAACTTTGCCCGCAGAATTACATGAATTTTGCGACCTTGCAATAGCGTTTTTTAAAGTTAAAAAGTAAAATTATCCATCTGTAAAGAAAAATTACCGTTTGCGCTGTCAGATTACGCGTAACGTACCGTATAATTGTTTATGAGTTTAAAAGGATCGGTTAAAAAGGGAAGAAAATTTCAAAATCCAATACCAACAGACGAGGCCGGTTTTGGTAAAATGATCCCGATATTGAAGGAATACATTAATAATAAAGCCGAAAATACGCCCAAAAAGCAATTAGGGCCTTTTAAAACCGATGTTGCCATTTACAAAACACCGCCTGAAAGCGGTTTAAGGATCACCTGGGTTGGGCATTCGAGCTTATTGATAGAGATTGATGGCAAACGCATACTTACCGACCCTGTTTGGGGCGAAAGGGCTTCTTTCTTATCGTTTATGGGGCCTAAACGCTTTTTTGAACCACCTGTTTCACTTGATGACCTGCCCCCGCTCGACGCGGTGATCATATCGCACGATCATTACGATCATCTTGATAAAGAAACCATAAAATATTTTGCGGGTAAAAGCATTCCCTTTTTCTGCTCGTTAGGCGTAGCTACTTATTTGAAAGGCTGGGGCATAATTGAAAATTTTATCACCCAAATGGATTGGGGCGACAGCGTGATGATAGGGCATGATTGTGTGCTTACTGCCACACCCGCGCGGCATTTTTCGGGCCGGGGCATTATCAACCGTAACGAAACGCTATGGTCGTCGTTTGTGATAAAGGGAACTAAGCATAACATCTTTTTTGGGGCCGATTCGGGCTGGTTCCCCGGCTTTGCGGATATTGGCGATACTTACGGCCCATTTGACCTCACCATGCTTGAGATAGGCGCCTATGGCACCTACTGGCCCGACATACACATGGGGCCTGATAACGCAAGCAATGCCCACATCGCCTTAAAAGGCAAGCTAATGATGCCTATACACTGGGGCACATTTAGCCTTGCACCCCATGCCTGGTTTGAGCCTGTTGAAAGGCTGGTGGAATATGGCAAAACTAAAAACATTGAACTGTTTATACCTAAGCCGGGTGAACCGACTGAGGTGAAAGGAGCGTATAATTCGGGCTGGTGGAAGGAGTTTTTGAGTTAGCGGATAACCGCTGTTACGGTGTTATAAAAGAATTATCTTAAATGATCATTTACCTCTTGGGCTAACGTGGGTAAATATTTAACAACAATTGCCCAGATAATATCATCTGATACACTATCATAACCATGTATTATTCTATTCCGCGTATCAATAATTTTTTTAACATCTGTTATTTTTATATCTGGTTGCTGCTTTAATATTCGATTTGCCGCCTCGCCGATAATTTCTACATTTCTTTCAATCGCCCTTTTTGTTTTAAGGTCTTTTTGAAAATTGTAAAAGTTTTTCTTATCGGGAAGAAACTCATTAATCTCAATAATTGCCTGTTTTATATCGGAAAGCCATGCCTTAATCTCATCTTCCATAAATGAGTACCTTAGTATCTTCAATTTGCTTTTTCAGGAACGGATTTTTCACAGATTTTGTCTCTAAAAGATCCACCTGCCTGTTAAAAATAGTTTCCAATTTAAACTTTATAGCAAAGTAATTATCTGAATAATTTATAGGGTCTTTGCTATCGATATCAACTATCAGATCAATATCGCTATTGGGCTTTAAGCTATCTGTTACGGCGGAGCCAAAAGCAAAAAGCGATATAACATTATGTGCATTACATAATTGGTTTATCTGGCCGATATGTGCTTTCAACTCGTTCATTTAACCAAAGTTATACATTTTAGCTATTAATTATACGATTTGTTTAAGATGTTAGTTATCGGGTATAATTTATTGTACGAATTTATAAGCATTTACCAGCTAAGGATTTTAGCCTCATATCACATCCTTCAAATGCTTGTAATTTGATTTAACGGTATCCAGCACTTCATCCATACGGCCATTGAGCATGAGTTTCGTCATGGATATGGCCATACCTTTCACCTGTTCAAACTCTATTTTTGGCGGCATGGCAAGGGCGTTGGGGTCGGTCATGATGTTTACCAAGGCAGCGCCTTTGTATGACAGGGCTTCGCGCAGGGCTTGTTTTACATCGCCAGGTTCATTAACGGTTATACCTTTTATGCCCATGGCTTGTGCAACCATTGCAAAGTCGGGGTTGTGCATATCCGTTTGCCAGTCGGGCAGGCCTGCAACTTCCATTTCAAGTTTTACCATACCTAATGAGCGGTTGTTGAAAACGATAATTTTCACGGGTAATTTGTATTGACTGATGGTTGCCAGATCGCCTAACAGCATGGATAGGCCACCATCACCGCAAAGGGCTATTACCTGCCTGCCGGGGCAGGCCAGTGCCGCGCCAATGGCCTGGGGCATAGCATTAGCCATGGAACCGTGATTGAATGAGCCCAGCATTTTACGTTTGCCAGTAGCATTAATATAGCGCGATCCCCAAACGCATGACATGCCCGTATCTACTGTGAAAATGGTATCATCAGCGGCCAGTTTATCCAGCGTGCTGGCAACAAATTCGGGGTGTATCAGGTCTTTTTCACCGTTATCATCCACGTAGGTTTGCATTTTATCTTTAACACCGGCATAAATCTTTAACTGTGCTTTCAGGAAGCTGTCGTCCGTTTTTTGTTTGATGAGCGGTAGCAGTGCCGTTACGGTATCCTTTACCGATCCGCATAAACCAACATCAACCTTTGCCCGTCGGCCAATACGTTCAGGTTTTATATCAACCTGCACTATTTTACAATCCGTTGGCATAAACGGTGTGTATGGAAAATCGGTACCAAGCAATATCAACAGGTCGCTTTCGTGCATGCTATGGAAGGCAGCAGGCAGGCCTAATAATCCTGTCATGCCTATCTCGTTGGGGTTATCGTATTGAATTTCCATTTTAGCACGGAAGGAATAACCTACGGTAGCATGGATCTTCTGTGATAGCTCAACCACCTCGTCATGCGCACCGGCGGCGCCTATGCCGCAAAAAATGGTTATTTTTTTATGCTGATCTATCAGTCCGGCCAGCTTTTGCAGGTCATCATCTGTGGGCCTGATCAAGGCTACAGGATTGTAATTTTGGGTTGATGTTTCAATTTCCGCGGCATCCATTTTGGTAAGATCGCCCGGCAAACCTATTACTGCTACGCCTTTGCGGTGCAGGGCAGTTTGTATAGCCGATTGCAACATGCGCGGCAATTGTTTTGGCGTGGTGGCTATCTGGTTGTAATAGCTGCAATCGTCAAACAACTTTATGGTATTTGTTTCCTGGAAATAATCGGTGCCAAACTCAAAACTGGGAACGGTTGATGCTATGGCAATAACCGAAGCGCCGGAGCGGTGGGCATCATACAAACCATTTATTAAATGCACATGGCCGGGGCCACTGCTGCCAGCACAACAGGCAATACCGTTTAACTGCGCTTCGGCGCCGGCAGCATAGGCGCCGGCCTCCTCGTGGCGTACATGTATCCATTGGATGCTGCCTTCGCGCCTTACGGCATCATTCACCTCGTTAAGGCTGTCGCCGGTAACGGCGTATATTCTTTTAATGCCTGCGTTTACCAGCATTTCAACCAGTTGATCAGATACACTTTTTGCCATGATATTATCGGTAAGTTTTTATTAATAATCTAACCAAATAATGCTTTCAGAGTTTTAAAAAACGGCGGATATTTTTTACAGTTTAGTGGTTACTACTGAGTAAGGGTTATTTTTTGAGGATATTTACCAGTTCATCCAATTTCATGGGTTTTGCCATATAATCGTCCATACCGGCCTGCATACAAATTTCCCTGTCTTCGGGCATGGCATTGGCTGTCATGGCTACAATATGCGGCTGCTTGCCGGGTAATTTGCGGATATGGCCGGTTGCTTCAAGCCCATCCATTTGCGGCATCTGGATATCCATTAAGATAATATCGTAGGCTTTGTGCTTCAATTTTTCCATTACTTCTACTCCATTTGCTACGATATCCGGCTGGTAACCTAACTTGCTTAAAACGCGCTCAATCAGTTTTTGGTTGATCGAATTATCTTCGGCAACCAAAATATGTAAAGGGTGTTCCAGTGCAAAACCTGTTGAAAATATGCTTTTTACCGGCTCTTCAATTTGTACGGTGCCTTGTTTGTTAAAAGGTTTTTGTATACTTAGGCATAAATGATGCAGCTTGACAGGTTTTACCAATATGGATGAAAACAACCCGGGGAATTTGCCTTTGGTTTCATCCCCTATCGAGCTTAGCATAACAATAGGCAGCTTAGCATATTTGGCTTTTACCTCTTTTGCCAGGCCGACACCATCCATCAGCGGCATTTCCATATCGGTTATCAATAACTTAAAGCTTTTGTCGGCTGCAAGCATTTCTAATGCTTCCATTGCCGATGAGGCCGTAACCGGGTCGAGCTGCCAATGTGCCAGTTGTGTTTTAAGTATAGTGAGATTAGTTTGATTATCATCCACAATAAGTACCCGCAGGCCTTTAAGGCTGCTAAGGTCGCATACGGCAGTTGTGATAACCGGGTTTTTACTTTTGATGGTTTTGAAGGAAAAACTAAATACCGAGCCCTGGCCAAACTTGCTTTGTGCATGAAGCTGGCCACCCATTAAATTTACCAGCCGCTCGCAAATGGCAAGGCCCAAACCTGTGCCACCATATTTGCGGGTGGTGGACGAGTCGACCTGCGAGAATGCCATAAACAACCTGGATATTTTTTCCTCGGGGATACCAATGCCTGTATCTTTTATGCTGCAGCCTATTTCTATTTCGCCACCGGGTAAATGGTTTACCAGGTACACTTTTATAAATACTTCGCCTTTTAATGTGAATTTTATGGCGTTGTTTACCAGGTTGATTAGCACCTGTTTTATACGCAGGCTATCACCCGTAATGTATACGGGCACATCTTCATCAATGTGGTACATGAGGTCTATTTTTTGCCGGGCTGCCTGCGCGGCAAAAATATCCATCACCTCTTCAACAGTATGCCTGAGGTCGAAATCTTCATGCTCTACCTCCATTCTACCCGATTCGATCTTTGAAAAATCGAGGATATCATTGATTACACTTAGTAAACTTTCGCCGCAATTGATAATGGTATCGGTATATTCCCGTTGCTCGTGATCCAGCCTGGTTTCTGATAGCAGCGACGCCATGCCTATTACCCCGTTCATAGGGGTGCGGATCTCGTGGCTCATGGTGGCCAGGAATATGCTTTTGGCCTGATTGGCTTTTTCAGCTTCTTCGCGCGTTTGCTGTTCCTGCTCCTTTTGTTTTACCAGTTGGTTGTTAAGCTGCTGCAAATGCTCTGATTGCACCTGTAATTCTTCTGATTGCGATAACAGCTCTTCGTTGGCTGCCTGCAATTCCTCAGATTTTATTTGCAGTTCACCCGCCTTCAGCACCACTTCGCGGGTACGTGTTTCTACCTGTACTTCCAGCTTTGCTTTTTGCTTTTTAATCGTCCTGAGCCGGTAATAGTAAATGCTGTAAACAATCATTATTATAACTATGAGCACAAGTACCCTGAACCACCAGGTAAGCCAAAAAGGAGGTGTGATCACGATGGTAATTGACGCACCTTTATTATTCCATACATCATCGTTATTTGAAGCCCTGACACGGAAAGTATAAGTACCGGGGTCGAGGTTGGTATAGCTTGCCTTGCGCTCCATACCGGCTTTCACCCATTCTTTATCCAGGCCTTGTAGCTTATACTGGTACTGGTTATTGCGGTTTACAATATAATTCAGCGCGATAAAAGTAAAGGAGATGGATGACTGCTGATAATTAAGCACTATTTTCTTCGTGTAGCTGATGTCGGTTTTTAATAACGAATCTTTCCCACCCGGCATTATGGGTTTATTAAATACCTGGAAATCGGTGATATAAACCGGGGGTATAAATGTGTTTGTTTTAATTTCATCGGGATAAAAGCTGTTGAAGCCCCTTTCGCCCCCAAAAAACAGTTCGCCGTCGCGTGCTTTAAATACGGAGTTCGATTCAAATTCCATACCCTGTAAGCCATCATAGGTATTAAACAGCTTAAATTTGCCTGTGGCCGGGTTAAACCTGGTAATCCCGGTATTGGTTGAGATCCAAAGATTATGCTTATTGCCCTCGGTAATGCCTTTAATTGAGGCGGTACTTAAACCAGCCTTCTCGGTAAATAGTTTAAAATCATCATGTTGTTTATCATACAGGTATAAGCCTATTTGCCCAACCCAAACACGGCCCTCGCTATCAGTAAAAATAGCTCCCAAAGTGGGTTTCTTTTCACCATGATTAAAATAATGTGAAAAACGGTGGGTGTTTAAATTATACCGGTTCAACCCTTCATTATCTGTTCCAAACCATACGTTATTATCTTTATCTTCATTTATCGAAATAACATCATCGCCCAAAAAACTGGTTTTACCATCCGGGTCTTTGGTTACAGGCGTAAACTTATGTGTTTTGGAGTCCATTAGATCAAGGCCGCCAAAAGCGGTACCTATCCAAAAATTGCCTCTGCTATCCAGGTACATGCAGGTGATAAAATCAGAGGTAGGAGAATACTTATTCCCATAATTTTTCCTGTACCGGATAAACTTTCCTGTTTTGGTATCCATCATATTGAGACAGCCTGCCCAGGTACCTACCCATAAATTGCCCGATGCATCTTCGGCTACAGCATGCACCGCATCTGATGATAAGCTTGTAGGGTCGTTAGGTATATTTTTATAATGATGGAAGGTATTTGTTTTACGGTCGAACAAATTTAGCCCGCCGCCATCGGTGCCTACCCATAGCTTGCCTTTGCCATCTTCAAAAAAGCTTTTTACATCGTTATAACTCAGGGTTGTTGCGTCAATGCCTTGCCTGTATGTTTTAAATTTATCAGATTGGGCAATGTACAGGTTTATACCACCGTGATATGTTCCGATCCATATATTACCCTGATTATCATCATATATAGACGAAACTGACATGTTGGATAAGCTCCCGGCACTTTCAGGCTTAGGATAATACCTGTAAAATGAGTTGTTTTTGGGATTAAAAAGGTTTAGCCCCTGGTTAAGGGTACCTACCCATATATTGCCCTGTTTATCAGTGTGAATCTGCAAGATAAAATCGCCCGAGAGGCTGCCGGGGTCTTTATCGTCATGCGTAAAATACCTGATCTTATTGTCCGATGGATTAAATCGGCCTACACCTAAGGGGCCCCGGGCTATCCATATATTTTTATCGTGGTCCTCGGTAATCGACACTACATTATAGTAACCGTTAGATAAACCGGCAATATTGTAATTTTCAATTGTTGATCTGCCCGACCTTAAAATGCTCATGCCGGACTGGGTACCTATCCACAGGTTATTACGGCTGTCTTTAAAAAGACAGCATATCAAATCGCTGGTTAGGCCAATGCCATTTTTGGGATGCCTAAAATGCGTTACGTGGCGGGTATGTATATTAAGCAGATCGAGGCCACCGCCCATAGTGCCTACCCAGATATTATCCTTATCATACCCACATATAGCAGTTATAAAATCGGTGGATAGGCCATTGCTGTAGGTATTACCCAGTTTATATTGCGTAAAGGCATTGGTAACCGGGTTAAACCTGTTTAATGTATAGGTAGTGCCTATCCAAAGCTGATGATCGGCATCTTCATAAATATTGGTTATGCAATTATCGCTGATGCTGGTTTTGTTGTTGGGGTCGTTTTTGTAAACGGTTACCTTTGAACCATCGTAGCGGTTTAGGCCATCATTGGTACCAAACCACATAAACCCGCGGCTATCCTGAAAGATACAGTTTATAGTACTGTTTGAAACTCCCTGTTCATCGCTGATATGCCTGAACTTTACATCCGAAATTTGTGCATATGAAGTTAACGGGGCTAAAAATAATAATAGCTGAACATACTTTTTAAAGAAGGATTTAGCACAGTAGAAAAACACCGTGAATATATGATCAGCCATTAAATTAAGTGGTATGTAGCAAATTGCAATAATAAATAAATTTATGATTATAATTTGCTTTGTATAACCCTTAAGTTATTAATAATTACTTGATTATATTAACCCTAATTGGTTACATTTATATATTATAAATTATTTATACGTTACTATGGGTAAGATAGTTATGGCCTGTTATAAGCCTAAAGAAAATAAGGCAGCGGCGCTAAAAGAATTGATGAAAACACATTTACCAAGGTTAAAACAGCAGGGTTTGGTAACCGACAGGAAATCCATTATTATGGAAGCGGCAGATGGCACCATTGTTGAAGTTTTTGAATGGCTGAGTGAAGAAGCGATACAAAACGCGCATAAAAACCCGGCGGTACTGCAAATGTGGGGCGAATATGCCGAAGTTTGCGATTACGTGCCGGTAGGAAGTCTGGCTGAAGCGGGGAACTTGTTTACAGCGTTTGAGCCGTTGAATTGAATTCGTTCACTTAATTAAGCTGGAAGCTTAAACCATGCCGCACCACGAGTTACGCTACGCTAAACTCGCGGCAGCAATGCAGCCATAGTGGCATTTTATTCGATCTCTATCCAATTCCCATCTTCGCGGATGATGCCTATCAGCTCATCGAGCGCATTTACCGAAGTTATATTTTTCTTGACAGCTTCCTTACCCCTATACAGCGTTACTTTGCCGGGGCCCGAGCCCACATAACCATAATCCGCATCGGCCATTTCGCCGGGGCCGTTTACTATGCAGCCCATTATGCCAATTTTTAATCCTTTAAGGTGACTGGTACGGCTGCGGATCATTTGCGTGGTTTCCATCAGGTCGAATAGTGTACGGCCACAGCTGGGGCAGGATATGTATTCGGTTTTTGATATGCGCGAGCGGGTGGCCTGTAAAATACCAAACGCTGTTGAGGTAATTACATTGGCAGGCACCTGCGGGGCATCGATCCATATACCATCGCCAAAACCATCAACTAACAAGGCGCCGAGATCGGTAGCGGCTTTTAATTGTAAGTCCTGAGTAGCCCCCTCTAAATCTCCCCCGGTAGGGGAGACTTTAACTTCACTTGCGGACTTTCCGACTTGCGGACTTTCTGACCCAAAAGAATAATCACGCTTTATGATCACGGGCACATCTATGCCTAACTCTTCCATTTTGAAGAAGAAGGAACGCTGATCGGCCATGCCATGCAAGGCATCTGTTTCCAATACAAATACCAGCGACCTGTTTAAAGGTAATAGCGAAAATTCTTCGGTGTTCAGGTCGGAAGCTTTTAGACGTACTAAATTTAATGCTGATGAACGGTCAACTTCGGCTGCATATTCTTTTAGCGTAAATACCGGGTGGCAATTGGTTTTATTTGACAGCTTTTGCCAGGTATTGTAATTATACAGTTGCTTCAAATTCGCCGGGAAATTGAATGAGGGCAATTCATCAGCCAGGTAAACAAAATCAACAGATTGCTCGGCCATGTTATATTTATCAAGCAAGGGCGAGTACAGATAGCCCGCATCATTTAGTATGGAGGCATCTTTTAAATTACTTTTCGACAGATCGATCACCACCCTTGGCACCATGTGGCCGCCAATGAAAGCATTAGCCTCATAGGTTTCGCGTTTTTTGTAGGAATAAGGGTTGTGAGCCCCCTCTAAATCTCCCCCGGTAGGGGAGACTTTAACTTCACTTTCGGACTTTCCGACTTTCGGACTTTCCGACTGTCTTTTTACATAACGTTCTACCAGCGCAATGGCTACCGGGGCTTCGGCTTCGGGTTCTTCGGTTAGGGAAACACGCACGGTATCGCCCAGGCCATCCTCCAACAAAGCACCTATGCCTACGGCAGATTTTATGCGGCCATCTTCACCATCGCCCGCTTCGGTTACGCCCAGGTGCAGCGGGTAGTTCATACCTTCGGCAACCATGGTTTCCACCAGCAAACGGTAGGCCTGCACCATTACCTGCGGGTTGCTTGATTTCATGCTGATGACCAGGTTATAATAATTCAGCGTTTCGCACATCCGCATAAACTCCATAGCCGATTCAACCATACCCTGCGGGGTATCACCATAACGGCTCATGATCCTGTCGGATAGCGAACCGTGGTTGGTGCCTATGCGCATGGCGGTGCCATACTCCTTGCAAATTTTTACCAGCGGCGCAAACTTTTGGTAAATGCGTTCCAGTTCGCCATGGTATTGGGCATCGGTATAGTCAATCTGGTCGAATTTCTTTTTATCGGCATAATTGCCGGGGTTTACGCGGACTTTCTCCACTATACGTGCGGCAACTTCGGCGGCATTGGGTGTAAAGTGTATATCGGCCACCAGCGGGGCGGTATAGCCCCTTTGGCGTAATTGCTTTTTTATCTCTGCAAGATTCTGCGCTTCCTTTATGCTCGGCGCAGTGATGCGCACATACTCACAACCGGCCTCTATCATACGGATGGACTGCTCTACCGTACCAATGGTATCCATGGTATCGGTAGTGGTCATGCTTTGGATGCGGATAGGGTTATTACCGCCCATAGGCACATCGCCAATGGCAACCTCGCGGGTTACAAAACGCGAATATTCGGTTAGCGAATTACAATAACGGCCTTGCAGCAATTTTACGGCATCAGTATTCATGCGGGATATTTATGGTGCAAAAATAAGGATTAATTTATTACTGATGATTATACCAATGGCTCTACAGCTATCAACGTTTGTTGATTTCTTGCCCTTTCCCAATTATCCAGTAATTCTTTTTGATGTAATGCAGTCCATTCAATCACTAATCCCAAAACCCTTGGTGGTAAACTACCTCCTATTAATTCTAATTTATTAATATCCACCAATCCTTCATACTCAGCATAAACAGCATGAAAGTGCGGAGGGTTGTGATCGCGGTAGAACATCCTGATAATAATTCCCAGAAAGAAACTAATTTGAGGCATAATGAAGATTGGCGGAAAGTAAATCTTCGGGCTTTTTATTCACTATTTCTGCATAAATATATAATGCATCTATCTCTAAATCTTCAGTCCATGCTATAGAATAACCTGTTGTGTACACCTTATTAAAAAGCCGCTCATCTTTCAAAACTGAAAAAATACCTTTTTCAACAAACTGATGCAGATCAATTATTCCAGAGATACCATCATCAAATGTTACTTTTAATTTATACGCCGGTATTGCAGATACGCTAATTGCTTTCATATAAGCTAATATACAAATTTATGCCTTGTAAACAAATTAGGCTTTTGGTGTAAATGTTACTTCCATAAATCGTCAATATCAACCTTTATACCTTTTCCATCCTTGAGATCATCATCACCCTGCTGTATCATTTTGACAAATTCAGGGTCGTATGGCGATTTCCCTTCTTCGAAAGGAACCTTAAATGCTTTTATAAAAGCTTTTAACAGCCGTAATTATTCCTATTGCTGAATATGAAGATTTGGTGCATCAACACCACTTGGATTTAGAGCTGACCGATGAATATAAAACCATGATTTATGGCATGCTTCAACAGGAAGCAAATGGGCAAGCGCAATATGTAAGTTTGGGCAGCCTAAAAAGTAAATGAATTGGTTAAAATACTTCCTTCAAATCAACCTATCCTTAATTACCAATGTGCCCGCCACCATATCATGCAAGCATTGTTGCTTTGCATTAAAAAAGCTAAGCAGGTAGCCGACAAAAAATGTCATCACCGATAATATTTTAGCCAGGTTCCTGCCTGCGGCCCTGCCGAAATCTATCCGTTCGCCCTGCATATCGCAAACTTTTATTTTCAGGATCTGCTTTCCGTAGGTTGCCTGTTTGGCCGAGCTTTCCATAACGATGTGATAGATAAGTTTAGCTAAGGGTATTATAATAAGCAGGCTAAAGGCCATTATTACCTGGCTGGCTTTGTCGTGTACGATGATCAAGCTGATGAACAGGAAAAAGATAAAAAAGCATGATATCATAAACCAATCGAGCGCCGAAGCCAGCCAGCGCTGATCAAAGCCTGCAAAATACTGGGGGATGAGGTGATATTTATCAAAGCCAAAAAGCTCACGAAGTTCGGCAACTTCATGTGCTTCCTTGTAATCATCCATGGTGGCTGACCTTACAAAATCTGCAGGTTTTATTTTTCGCTGCTTTAACTCTTCAAGACTGTAAGGCCCTTCGGGTTTGCCGTTTATAACCAGCAGGTAGGTATTTTTGTTGGAATGTTGTAAAGTTGAAAGGTTGGAATGTTCCATGTTTTTAATCTAAATGTTGGAACGTTGTAAAGTTATAATGTTGGAATGTTCCTTTTTGTTAAAAAATTTAAAGGTTGGAATGTTCCGATCAATAACATCCCAACCTTAAAAAGTTCCAAGCTTTCAACAGCTTAATACCTGTTCACGGTAAAATCAGACAGGCCGCCGCTGATGTTGATATACATTTTATTGGGCGATGCTGCGAAACCGGGGGTTTCATAATTACCATCGCTTGTTTTGGTAAAACCATCAAAGTTGGTTGATGATAAACCGGAATCGGTATTGATCCTGCATGCAGCGCCTTCAGGTATATTGATCTCGACACTGGCCACACCTGTTGAAACTTCTACATTGGTATTATCAAGCGGGCGCCCCAGTTTTACTTTTAAAGATGCAACCCCGCCGTTAAGTTTAAGCGACCTGATCTTGAATTTTGCAAGATCAAAGTCAAGCGAAGTAGCGCCAGTTTCAACATTTATATCCCAAACGGGGTTTGCATTTAGCTGAAAGGTAACCGAGTTTGATTTATCATCGCCGGTATCCCAGTTAAAATGACCGTTCTTTTTGTCCTTCATATCAAAGTTAAGCACATAGGTTGAGCCATTATTGCTATGCGTAAACTCATATTTGCCAAAATGCTCTTTGGTATCGGCCTTAAATAACTGGTTGGTTGTATCGTTCAGGATATATTTTGTGCCACCTCCGCTGATATTTAGCTGGGCAATTTTTGCATCGGCAGTATAAGGCTGGTTAAAGGTACTGCTACCTGAAATTTTTACTATGCCTTTGCTGCTGGTAGTAGCAGTGGTATCGTCATCATCATCGTCGTCGTCATCATCTTTGTCGTTGTTATTATGATCACGGTCATGATGGTGCCAATTCCAATAATATACTGGAAAATTAAACCTGTCGCCAAAATTGCCAAACAACAGCAAACCAAAGCCCAATACAATTACACCTATTTTTATTGCAGTAGCCAGCGGTGTTTTATTATTGGCGAACACCAGGTTAACACCGCCTACGATAAGGAATATAGGCCATAAGTGCCAGATATTGCCCCAGTGAAAATCAATATATCCAAAATTGTCGAGCAGGATAACGCCGCCTATGAGTACCAGGATCAAGCCCGGAATTAGTTTATCGTTTTTCATGATTATACTGTTGGAGGGTTATCGTTTAATGAATTATCTTTAGTTTCAGCCTCTGGCTTTACTTCAGCCTGGGGCCAGTTTGGCTCATGCCAGGCCTTTTTTTGCTGGCCGGCAATTATAAGTGATGCACCAACGCCAACTAATGCCAGCGGCCACAGCAATTCAAAGTCAAAATCGAAGAAATCAAACTGGTCTAACAAAAATATCGACCCTAATATGATCAAAATCACACCAAATATTAAGCCCCCGTTTGACTTTTTGCGCGGTGGGGCCATATTCGAAAAAGGATTAGCAGAGCCCATTGGCGGTATTGGCGGTGGTGTTGGCGGCATGGTATAATCAACCCCGGGGTTATTGTACCCTGCCGCTGGTGGCGGTGGCGTAGGCGGAACTGTATAGTCGACATATGGGCTGTTATAATTTATAAAGCCATAGCCTTTTTTTGGCAATACTATCCACATAATAATGTAGGGTATAAAGCCCACCCCCATAAACAGGGCGGTAAAAACAAACAACAGGCGTACTACTGTAACGTCCATGTCAAAATACTCAGCAAGGCCGGCACATACGCCACCTATTGTTTTATGCTGATCGTCGCGATATAGTTTCTTTTCCATTTTATTTTTTAATAAGAGTTTAAATTTGTCCTCCGGCGGGTTTGATGATTATTTCATCCACATTGGCCCCCGGGCTCATTTTGTATATATTTATAATTGCTGATGCAATGTCTTCGGGCAAAACCATGGTATCTTTTTCCACCTTCATACCATCCCACGAGCTGGTTAAAGTTGATCCGGGTATGATGGCGGTTACCTTAACGCCGTGCTGCTGCATCTCCAGCCTCATTACCTTAGTTAGACCTAATAGCGCAAATTTTGTTACACTATAACTGCCTGCTTCGGCTATGGGTGTAAGCGCCGCTACAGAGCAAATATTGAAGATATGCCCCTCGCCTGCGGCTATCATTTTTTTGCCAAAATAGCGGTACAGCAGGTAGGCCGGCTGCAGGTTGGTGTTTATGCTTTTCTGGAAAGTCTCCTCACCATCATCCAGTATACTGGTAGGCTCATATATGCCCGCATTGTTTACAATAATGCTGATGGCGCCGAGTTGTGTTTCGGCAGTTTCGGCAAAATGCAGCACTTCGGCTTTTAAGCTTACATCTGTTGCTACGGTAACAATTTTTATTTGGGGATTGATGGCTGATAGTTCGGCTTTAAAGGCCGCGAGATCCTTTTCACTACGGGCGCAAATGGCCAGGTTAATACCTTCGTTAGCTAAAGCCATGCTTACTGCCCGGCCTATGCCTTTGGTTGCTGCGGTGATGAGGGCGTTTTTCATTTAGTTTTTTTAGTACTGCTGTTATAACACAACAAATGTAATATTCGTTGTGCGTGCTTTTATGCAGGTTTTGGCAAAGCGGTTTAAAAATTCGGTAAAGTGCGGTATAATGGCGGTAAATACATATTGAAACGTTGTTAGGTTGGAATGTTGTAAAGTTGGTATGGCAAAACACTTATGATATAGCCCACTTAATACTTTGATATTATATGTTTTGTGTGAATTTGAATAATTACTTCAACATTTTGCTTTAAAGCGTGTTCAAATAAGCGTTCATTGATAGCATCCGTATTTTGTATGCTGTTTTGATGCATAATAAAGCAATTTTTGTTGCAAATGATGATACTAAGCTATCAAGCTTATGATTAAAAACACTATTTTTAACCGAATTTTAATACATCGATGTTTCACAGCTTAGGAAAATATATACTCTTACTGCGTTTAAGTTTCAGGCGGCCCGAAAAATTCAGTGTTTACTGGGCCGAAGTGATGCGCGAAATGGTTTCAGTGGGCGTTGGCTCGCTGGGTATTATTTCTATCATATCGGTATTTATTGGCGCGGCTACAACCATACAGGTGGCTTTCCAGCTATCAAGCCCGCTGGTACCGCGCAGTATCGCAGGCAGCATAGCGCGCGATTCAACTATACTGGAGTTTAGCCCTACCATATCATCACTGGTATTGGCCGGGCGTGTTGGCTCAAGCATTGCCTCGCAAATAGGCACCATGCGGGTTACCGAGCAAATTGACGCGCTTGAAATTATGGGTGTAAACGCCCCCGGTTATTTAATATCACCCAAAATTATTGCCGGCATGACCATGGTACCGCTACTGGTTATCGTATCGATAACTTTAGGTATAGCAGGTGGCTGGATAGCCTGCGTTCTGTCAGGTGATGTATCTCCGGCTGATTACCTTGTTGGCGTACTTGATGGCTTTAATGGCTTAACTGTTAGGGTTGCGTTAGTTAAGGCCGTTGTTTTTGGCTTTATCATCGCTTCTATTTGTGCCTACCAGGGCTTTTATACTTCGGGCGGCGCTTTAGAAGTTGGGCAGTCGGCTACCAAAGGTGTAGTATATAGTTGTGTGATGGTTTTATTTGCCGATTTGATTATAACCCGTGTAATGCTGTGATAGAGATAAAGGACATACATAAAACCTTTGGCGAGAACGAGGTATTGAAGGGCATAAGCGCTAAGTTTAAACCCGGAAAAAACAACCTGATCATAGGCGGCTCCGGCTCGGGGAAAACTACTTTATTGAAATGTATTGTCGGCCTGCATGAACCTACCAAAGGCGATGTGTTGTTTGATGGCGAGAATTTTACCGATATGAGTTTTGAGCAACGCGTGCCTATCCGCACGAACATTGGCATGCTTTTTCAAAACTCGGCACTGTTTGATTCTATGACGGTTGAAGAAAACATCATGTTCCCGCTGAATTTGTTTACTACCCAAAGCAAAGAGGAAAAGCTTGAACGCGCCAATTTTTGTTTGAAAAGGGTAAACCTCGAAGGCAAAAACAAATTATACCCGGCCGAACTATCGGGCGGGATGAAAAAGCGGGTAGGCATAGCGCGCGCCATAAGCATGCAGCCCAAGTATTTATTTGTTGATGAGCCAAACTCGGGCCTCGACCCAAAAACATCTATACTGATAGATGAACTTATAAACGAGCTAACCGAAGAATACCAGATAACCACCGTTATTGTTACGCACGATATGAACTCCGTAATGGGCATAGGCGAGCATATTATATTTTTACACCAGGGTAAAAAATGGTGGGAAGGCAGCAACCACGAAATTGCGCATACCGATAACAAGGAATTAAACGACTTTGTATTTGCCAGTAAGTTTATGCGCGCCGCAAAAGCGAGGCTTTAGTTTAGTATAAAGTAGTCAGCATCAATATACTCCAAAATGATATTCCATAACACCATCCAACCCCTGTAAAAAAATCGCCGCCCACTAGTCCTATCTGCCTTTACAATTGTTCTGTAATATCAGGCTGATGCCCCTCGCCTATTTATAAACCACAAACCTGCCTAATAAACCATGAGGAAACTTATATTTTTTATACCATTGGTATTATTAATGCGGCTTGCTATTGCCCAAAATTCGCATGATAGTACAAAGCCGGTTATTATAGAAGGGCAAATAACCAATCTCAATAGTAAAGAGATAACTATTGGTTATGCCATACAAGATGGCTATGTATATGATGTTGCCAAGGTTGACAGCACAGGCAGATTTTACCTCAAAACGAATAAATTCAATAAACCCGTAAGGGCCGATGTGGGTGCAAATAGTTCCCTGCTTACTTACCTTTATGTAGCGCCGGGCTATCACCTAAAAATAACAGGTGACGCTAAAACCCGTATCATCTTTGGA
>Ga0302315_10000301_pt1 | contig 59262 bp, 49 predicted proteins | sample III_Palsa_N3_1_FD_200532 | JGI IMG/M metagenome (GOLD analysis project Ga0302315, IMG submission 200532) | Peat permafrost microbial communities from Stordalen Mire near Abisko, Sweden - III_Palsa_N3_1 | ecosystem: Environmental > Terrestrial > Soil > Palsa > Peat permafrost | place: Sweden...
TCGGCGATTTGCCCGCTTGGCGGGAACCATGGCGGTCATTGGAGTGGTGGCAAGTCTGACCCTGTTTGCAGCGCGCGTCCTCATTGCTCGCTATCGTGGTATCAACGAAGCTGGGTATTTCGATGTGGCATGGAGCCTTGGATTAACCTATGTCGGATTGATATTGAATGCATTCGGTACCTATTATTTGCCCAAGTTGTCTTCAATGGCTGACAAAGAACAAGTTGAACTGATCCAGCATGTAGGGAAGTTAACAATTATGGCGATGACGCCGTTGATTGTACTGATGACGATTATTAAGCCCTGGATAATTTCGATGTTCTATTCGACGGAATTTATGCCCGCGCTTGGAATATTTCAATTGTTATTAGTAGCTGATTATCTGAAAATGAGTACATGGGTGTTTTCCATCGTAGTCGTGGTACGTGGCCTCGAAAAGCCTTTCCTGATAGGCAACGTATTGTGGGACCTGAGTTTATTGTTTGGCGTATGGTTGACTCTATATATTGATCTGCCGAGTAACGTTATTGGTCTCGTCATTGTCGTACTGAATTGTTGCGGATTATTTGGATACAATCGCCTTATTTCTAAAACCTTACCAATTCATTTTTCGCCAAGACTTTGGTTCGCTTGGGGAGCCGGTTTGCTATGTGTTCTTGGCGCCACTGCATTGGCTTGGAACGGCACGAAGGTTGACTTCTCGCTTTACTGGATATTAATTGTTTCATGTCTGATTTCTGGGATTTGTTTGAATGAAGCCGACTTTGCAGCGATGCGCCTATTTTTTTCGCGCAAATGGAAAGATAAAAGGAAACAAGTAAGCTAGGATAAATTGTGTTGATTTTTATATCTCCCTCGCCGCTTATGAATGCATTGACGGTTCTCAACTTGAAAAACAAGCACACTTCATGGAAATAGACGAATGTATCCTCTGCGGGGGGGGAATCAGTGTTGCCTGTCAAAATCATGATGGCTTTGTCAGAGGCACAAGTTATACAATCAATTGCTGCCAATGTTGCGGAACATCTTTCGCTTCCCCTTTAAAAGCCAGCTCTGACGTTTATGATTTCATATATAGAAATTCTGAACGCCTTCCCGGATATGCGCGTTATCATCAATATGCCGCCACGATTAAACTGAAGAATGATCCTCTTGAATTTCTGGCAGATGCGGAGGAAAATTATTTTGGCGTTCGCGAAGCTTTAGCTAGTAAAGCCACGGCTCAAGCAAAGATTCTGGAAGTTGGGTCAGGATTGGGCTACACAACTTATTCTCTGGTGCGAGCAGGTTATGATGCTTGCGGCATTGACTTGAGCGCGGTTGCAGTTGAGCGCGCGACAGCCACGTTTGGCCCCTATTACAAATGCGCGAGCCTGGCGGATCTGGCGGCAGTCGAAAGCGCTCGTTATGACGTGATCGTGGCGATGGAAGTGATCGAGCATGTCGAGAACCCGGTTCAATTTCTCAAAGAAATTTTTGCCTTATTGAAAGCGGATGGGAAGCTTATATTGTCGACGCCCAGGAAGTATCTCGGCTTTCCAACAATATGGGATACAGACTTGCCGCCGATTCATTTGTGGTGGTTCACCGAAGAGGGGATGAATGCTTTATCAAAGAAAGCGGGATTTTCGTGTGAATTTGTCGACACAAAAGCACATCGTGTAAATTCATTCAATCCCTACGCGCCGCGACCAATTGAATTCCGTAAAAAGCCCTTCGTGTCGGAAAACTATGAGTTGATAGAAACTAACTATTTTCAAATACTTTTGAGGAAGGCAAGGTCTCTGAAGATGGTAATCAAGGCATATTTTCGGGGTGAAAAATCTCCGGTATTTACCAGGACAATCGTGGCTATTTTAATAATTTCTAAATAACGGCATGATCCATCCAGCATGCATAAACCTGAATCGGGCACGTGACTAAGAAATCAAATGTATTTTCGGACTCGCTTGCATGTCCAGCATGCCGCATAAATGTCGGATCGTTGCTTTGATCAATCGATGCTCTGTGCTGATCGGAGCCTATGTTGTTGCAACCTGCCCGATAGGCTTATTGCCTCGCCACGGATGCGATGTGCGTCTATAAATTGATATTTTGTTTTATAAACTTCTCAAAAATGTGGCGGAGCTGAAATGGCAGAAAAAATACTCGGCGAAAATGCTATGAGATGCAGAATATGCGGGAATGAAAATTTAAATCATTGTTATGCAGCGCGTGAAATGATGTTTGGATTCCGGGATGAATTTGAATATTTTCAATGCTCAGAGTGTGACTGTCTTCAAATATCCGATTACCCCGTCGACGTGGCAAAATATTACGGCGATTCATACTATTCCTATCAAGCGTATTACCATAAGAATTCATTTGTAAATGAACTCATAAGGCAAATTCTAAAACTGAGAGACGAATATGAAGTCTCCAATAAAGGCTTTATTGGAAAAATATTGAGTTTAAAAAGACCAAATCCAACGCTAAGACTGGTTTCTGCGGAATTGATCAATAAAGATATCAGCATCCTGGAAGTCGGATGTGGAGGTGGGCGCTTTCTTCATAGCTTACATAAACTAGGGTTCTGCAATCTTACTGGATTAGACCCCTATATCACCCACGATTTGATTGTGGGCGACGGTTTTTCGATATATAAGAAAGAGCTTAAAAATTTGTCTGGAAAATATGATTTAATTTTTTTTCAGCACTCACTGGAGCATATGCCACAGCAGGCCAGCGTTTTTAATAGTATCTCGGATCTTCTGTCTGAAAACGGAGTTTGTATTATTAGAATCCCGATTTGCGAGTCTTTTGCGTGGAAACACTATGGAATCAATTGGGTAGGACTCGATGCTCCCAGGCACTATTATCTGCATTCGACAAGAAGCCTTGGGATTCTTGCTGAAAATGCGGGTTTTAATGTATCTAAGATAATATATGATTCCACCGCAATGCAGTTTTGGGGAAGTGAACAATACGTTAGGGATATTCCTTTGCGAGACAAAAGATCATTAGTGGAAGGAGGGAGGGAATTTTCAAGATTGCAACTTGCTGAGTTTGAGAGGAAAGCCGAGGAGTTAAATATTGCTCGTCAAGGTGATCAAGCAGCTTTCTTTTTAACGCATGCAGATTGAGTTGTCCAATGCGGTATGTAATCATATTGCGAAATTTTCGCACTGATCTGGGTCAGGCATGAGCAAGTTTTTCAATTAATTGAAGGTACTTGGTAATAATTTTTTTTTCCGAAAACTCGTCGACGGCTTTCAGTCGCGCTGCCGCACCCATCGTTTGTGAGAGATTTGAATCTTTTGACAGCCTACGGCAGGCCGCAACGAAATCTGTACTTTCACCTGTTCGACACAGTATGCCCGTCACGTTGTCGGTTACCACTTCAGGCAATGCAGTTGAATTGCTTGTGACGACAGGCCTGCCGCACGCCATTGCTTCCAACGCCGTGTAGCCAAAGCCTTCCGAGCGGGAAGGGAACAGGAGCGCGTCGCATTCTTGATAGGCGAGGATCAATTCATTTTCATTCAGCCAACCAAGCGACGATATGTTCGAAGGCTGACGTCTTTTTCGCTCCTCATTGATTCCGCCGGCCAAGGACAAGTTGAAATCATTGCCAAGCTCATGCATGATGGTTGGTAGCAGATCCGCTCCCTTCAAAAAACTTTGCTTGCCGACGAATAGCAGGCGAAAAGGTCGAGGTTTTTCTTGTTTTTTATCGATCGGGCGGAATTGATTAGTATCAATCCAGTTGTGGATGACTTCGACTTTATCGGCGAAGCCTGATTTACTAAGGCTATTTGCGGAAAATTGGCTAACCGCGGTGATTGTATCGGCAGCGTGAAACGAGCGCATTTCATATTGCCGCACAAGCCCATGGCGGTATAAGTATTGCAGCGGACCAAAATGCGATCCGGATGCGTCAAACTCTGCATGGTGCAAGGTTGCCACCAGCGACATGCCGGGACGTTTGAATGCGAAGGCATTCCAGCTATTGGCGAAAATAATGTCAGTGCCCGCCGGGGCTGGTACCTTGCGTAACCAAAACGGTATGACTTCATAGCGGAGTGGAAACCAAGTAATTTCACATGCTATGCCATGTAACTCAAGGGCGCGAGCGAGGCGCAGTGTAAATATGTCAGCGCCGGTGCCAGCGCGAATGGCCGGAAGCCAAGCCTTAATTTTGCCATTTTCCATCACAGCTTCCTCAGCGGAATCGGCATCCAGGCCAAAAAAAATGCCAAAATCGGAATTCCGCTTTTGTACCTATAGCAGCGCAACATTGCTCGAAGAGCCAGGCCCATGCTCTTTCCAATAAGCAGTAGAGGGATTTCCAACAGGCTCCGCCTGGCTTTTAGTGCGAGAAGAATATGCGCTCGCGCCATGTGGTATTCGTAGAATAGCGTGCAGGCGCTTGTCGGATCTTGACCAGTGTGTCGCACGAGGGCTGTGTCTAGGCGCAACATTGTTTTTTTTCGAGCTGCCATGTGCCACCCAAGCAGCGTATCTTCGCCGTACATAAAAAAGCTCTCGTCGAATAGGCTGCCGGAGACCGGCAAGTCCCGTCGAAAAAGAAGGCAACATCCACTGAGATATGGAAACGAGCCGGGTAACGCGCGGTTAGTTAGCAACCCGAAAAAGCGCTGATACCACATCATGGCTTGGACTGCGTCATTCTCGTCGATAATGGCGGGGGCTATCAAGTCCGCATCTCTGGACGAAAGGGCTTCGGACATTCTGGCAACTGATCCGGTCGTAAGCGATGCGTCGTTATTGAGAAGCAGGATTGCGTCGCAGCTTTGCGCTGCTGCAGTGTTTATCGCGAAATTGACGCCTCGTGCGAAGCCAAGATTTTCCACTGGTGTAAGAACGTGCAGCGTGTAATCGATCCCGTGCGCCTTCAGTCGCGCGAGGACGTCGGAAAGTTGTTCGCTGGCTTGCACATTGGCAGAATTGTCTACTACCAGCACAGTGTCGATACCTTCCGATACAAGCGATAGCAGGCACGCTTTTGTTTTGCTGGCGCCCCGATAGTCAAGAATAACGGCACATATTTTCATTGGCGTATTTTCGCTGGCAGCGATCAACTTTCGATCTTCGCACGTGAGGAAGCATGTTCTTTCATTTTCATTAGATTTGATCGCAATCAAGCTTGATGATGCATTGCATGTATTAGGTCGGCGTAGCGATGAGTGACGATTTTCCAATCGAACCGATCGACTACATGTTTTCTGCCGGCCTGGCCTAAAGACTGGCGTAGAGCGGGATTCTCAAGCAGTGAAATCACCTTACTCGCCAGATCGGCACTATCCCGCTGTTTGCATATCAGGCCGGTGACGCCGTCGATGACGACGTCCTTAATTGCCGGCAGATCAGACGCAACGACCGCGCATTCGCATCCTAATGCCTCGACAAATACCAGCCCCAGGCCTTCTTGATCTCCGCCAGCCGCCACGACGGATGGTCCGACAAATATTGTGGCGCGCCTATATTGCTCTTGCAGCGAGGTGTTTTCCAAGGGACCTAAAAAACTTATTTGCGACGCCACGCCAGTGTCCTCAGAGAGTTGCAAAAGCGCTGGCTTATCCGGCCCATCTCCCGCAATCAGCAATCTTGACCGTGGATGGGCTTTGAGAATTTCTTGCATCGCAAGAATAAGGTATCGCGCACCTTTCTTTTCAACCAGACGCCCCACGAACAGGATGTTCTGCTGATCCTGCATATTATGCCGTGAATCGCCGGGAGTGAATTGGTTAACGAGGTCGACGCCCATAGGAATAACTTCAATATCGCGTCGCGTCGTCAATTTATAGGCATAGTCCCGCATCGCTTGGCTAACCACGGTGAATTTGTCGATACGGTTTATGATGATGCGCTTGATATTGGTCAAAAATCTTCCGGATAAACCGAATAAATCGCCACCATGCGAAGTGCACACTATCAACGGCGACTTTCCCGAAAGCGCGCGCGCGGCGATGGCGACAAGTCCTTGCGGAATTAACCAATGAGCGTGAATCACATCAATCTGCGTAGTCCGTAGTATGCGCCACAAGTAAATGAATTCCGACAAGATGAAAAACGGGATGAGGAAATAATTCCAGCGATGACGTTTGAGATTGGCCAATATTCCACCATTGTAGGCAACGGTTTGCCAATCGGTGAAAAAATACCTGAATCGAATTACCTTGATGCCGGCCAAGACTTCCTCTTGCCGGATTCCAGGCGCATGTGGCGCCAGAACGCAGACATTGAAATTTTCGGCTAATCTTTTTGATAGCTCAAAAACGAAAGGTGGTTCACGGTCGCCGTCCCAGCGCGGAAAGGTGGAGGTCAGCACCAGTACTTGCGGTCGTTTTATCAGATTAATCGTCACTGTCTTTATAATTCAAGGAAGTGATTTGTTCAGAAACCAAGCCCATCAGAAATACGAGTATCGAGGTAATCAATAACAATGCTGACATATTGGTGAAGCGATGGGTGCTTAAATACGTATAGAGATAATATCCAACTCCGGTTCCGAAGAAGGCAACGCTGATTGGAAGGAATATCTTTAGCGGCGAATACAATGTACCGATTTTGAAAATAATCAAGAGAAAACGCATGCCATCGCGGACAATTCGAACATGGCTTTTACCTATACGCTTGGGAGCTTCAATCGGTAAATACGCTACGCCATAACCGGCTCTAAAGAAGCTCATCGTGATGGTGGTCGGATACGAAAAACCGTTGGGTAGCAGGTAGCAAAATTTGCGAAATTTGCTCGCTCTGACGCAACGAAAACCGGAAGTCAGATCGGCAACCTTTTGATCCACCATCCAACTGGCCAACCAATTATAGAACCCGTTTGCCGCAGCCCGGTGCAGCCCCGCTTGCGATTTTCTGGTGCGTGCACCGACCACCATTTGATAGCGGTCCGACAGTTTGTCCAGCAAGCGCGAGATATCTTCCGGTTTGTGTTGCCCATCCGCATCCATGAACACCAGAATGTCGTTCGTCGCTGCGCGCGCGCCGGTTTTTATGGCAGCACCGTTACCTATGCTATACGGATGCGAAATGACGGTGACTTGATGGCTACGGCACAAGTCAACCGTTTCGTCGGTCGAGCCATCGTCCACAACGATAATTTCCGCATTCGGGATTGTCCGTTTTAATTCCGGCAGCAATAACTTCAACGCCGCCATCTCATTTTTGGCCGGCAGAATGATGGAAATGTTTTCCATTTGGCGATACTCCATCTAATGTCGTTGATTGTTTTCCAGCTCGGCAATCAGTTTTTCTTGTGTCGCAATTTGCTTGGTATAGGCATTCAAACTATCCATGCGCTTTAATAGGCTCAATTCACGCTTGGCTTCGTCGGGCCGCATATAGGCGATCAGGAATTTTATCAGCGTCAACCGAAATTCAAGTTCTTGCGGAGCCAGTGCGACGGTTTGATGCATTGCATCAAGCGCCGCAGGGTAATCATTGGCAATATCTACAAAATAAAAGCTTAGACTGGATAGTACCAGCGCGCGCTTTCCCCCAACCACTGCCGGGTTTTCCAGTGGCGCTTTCATTAACCTGTCTAGGTCATGTTGACTGAGCTTGCAGCGTTGTTCCATTTGACAGTTGATCAGATCAACTAATTGATTGCCGATATCACTTTGCAAAGATGCAGTTTTAAGGCGGTGCTCCAATTCATTGATCCAACTCGGATCAATATCTTTGTCCCTGGTGGCGCTGGTGATAATTAAAGCAAACAACCCCGTGGTGTAATTCGGATCCGAAATATTGGATTGCTCATAATAGCGGCGCACCTGCAAATAATAGACATCGTTGAGCTTGGGGTCAGCAGTCGTGATATTGGCATAATTGTTACCCATCTGCCCATTGTTTCGTGCCGAATTTGGATGGTGCGCTACTTCATTTTCGGCCAGAACGAATGGATTTGACCAAGCACTTGAACGTGTCCAGGTATCATAGGCGCAAAGTGCAATGAAAAGCAGTGCGGCAAATTGCCGCAAGGGCAGATTGTCGATCTGTTTCAATGGATAAAGCAGATAGAAAAACATTGGAAACAGGATTCCAAGCATTGGCAGATAATTGCGATGCTCAAACGTGATTTCCAATGCGAATACGCTTGATTCCAATGCATGCCCAAGCAGGAAGAACAATATGCCAAAGGTAATGAGTGGGGCTTTTCTTCTGGTAAGCCAGGACAGGGCGAATAATGCCGCAATGCCAAGGATGGAAATCAGCGTTGTGGCGGGAGTCAGTAAGCCATGCGAATTGACGATATCGTCATGGAACAAACCCATTTGTGTGAGACTAGGCAGGACAATTTCGTATACATAAAACCATATTATTCTCGGCTCCGTCATTATTCGTTCGGTCAGCGTGAAGCTTCTGCCTTGATAGGATGACGCAAGCCATGCGGGATGAGATGCAATGAATATCAAAAAAATAAGAGCAGGAATTGCGACTGTTATCCCAAATAATCCGATCAGGAATCGACGGGCAGCGATTTTTTTTGTCTGGAAATTAAATACCGTGATCTCGATGACTAACATGAACAGCGGCATCAAGGCGCCGGTTTCTTTGCTCAATGTTGCCAACGGGGTAAAGATGAGTAAGCTGACCAAAATTGCGGGCGCGCCGGTTTTTCCCTCTAGCAAACGATCTCTGCCCCACACAAATATAACCAGCCCCCAGATCACGAACAGCGCCGACAAGCTGGTCATTCGTTGGACTACATATAAGACCGCAGTTAGATTGAGTGGGTGAAGTAACCATACAGCGGCAATGGCAATGCTGATTGATTGAATTTGGCGGCCGGATAAATCAGGTTCAAACCGCTTTTTATAGCTATTTAGTAATAAAACACCAAACGAAAAAATTCCTAGCCCGGTGCCAAGATGAATGATCAGGTTGGTTATCTTGAAATAGTAAGGAGCGAAACCGCTTGCGTAATAATTCGCGGCGAAACTGAGCATGCTGACGGGGCGCCGAAGGGGGCCGCTGCTGCTGGAAAATCCTGCACGTCTCAGCGTGTCGCCATGTAAATCCTGAACAGCCATTTCGGGATTATTGACGATGTTGGGGTAATCATCGAATATGAATGTGCCGGACAAGCCAGGCTTGTAAGCAAGATATGTGGTGCCCAATGCGAGCAAAAGCAACAGAAGCGTGATACACCGCGATGTCAGATATTTTGCTTTTGGCGCCATGGCTAAACTTCGTTGTAAATTTCGGATGTTTGTTTTGCTATTTTCCAAGCATACGGCGCATCGCTAAATAGGTAATGTACTGGTGGAATTCACGTAGCCTTGTATAAGCTGAATATTGGAGGCAACGCGTTCGTGTCGGAAGTCGAAAAAAAAGGGGCAACGCCCCTTTTTTCTTGCTGCCAATTGATATTAGCTCTTTGGTAGGTATTTTGCTGGGACTGTTCCTGTGATGGACCAAGTCAAACCAGAAGTTGTGCAAGTACCATTGTAAATAATGGTTTGAGCAGCGGTGATCGAAGTGCCGATTGCATTCATTGTGATAGTGATCACTGGCAACGAAAGACTACCGCTGGTATCGATTTTAGTCGTATATTTCCCAGAAATACTAGTGTCGAGCGGCAAACCAAGGGAATTGCCTGATGCTGCATTTGTCAGCGTATTTGGGGAGCCAGAGCTGCACGCTGTTCCCAAGGCAGTGATAGACGGGCTGGCCAAGCTTGGCGCTTCCTGAACTTTTGCACGGACTGTGTAGTCTTGGTATGCTGGAATTGCGACAGCAGCCAAAATACCGATAATTGCAACCACAATCATCAATTCAATCAGAGTAAAACCTTGTTGCAGCGATTTGCGGCTGGCGCGGATAGATGACAGTTTCATTTGAGGCTCCTGTAAAAATTCAATGGAACAAATATTTCGGTGATGAGGCAAGAGCTATTCAGCAAATTTTGTGCCAGATTGCATGGTGGCTTTTTAATAATGAGTCTTGGTTAATGACGTTGCGTGGGTGCCTGTAGCCGCCTGCTATGAGAGGCTATTATGCCGAAAAACCAATAAGTGGGTAAATTTATCTGGAGGTTCGCTACTGCCAAAAAACGTCACATGCTGACATTTTTGGTCTGTAGTAGGTGTGAGACAGGCTTTTCGGCGCATTTGGTCGTACCGACTCATGTCGGCTATCCTCAGGCACCTGTGCTTGCTTTATATTGCTTTATTGCAATTTGCCGGCTCAGTTGAGGTATCTGCCAGCCAGTCTCCCGACTTGCCGCCGCGTTTTTCCACTAGGCGCACCTCGCTGATGACCATCGCGCGATCCACTGCCTTGCACATATCGTAAATTGTCAGCAAGCCGATTTGCACGGCTGTAAGCGCTTCCATTTCGACACCTGTTTTACCATAGGTTTCTGCTTTGGCCGTGCAGATTACACGGGATCCCGGGGTATCGATCTCGAAATCGGCCGTCAGCCGGGTCAGTGCAATCGGGTGGCATAGCGGGATTAAATCGGACGTGCGCTTGGCAGCCATCAATGCGGCGATACGGGCAACGCCTAGCACGTCGCCTTTTTTTGCGCTTCCTGAAGCAATCAGCGCCAAGGTTTCAGGCTGCATTCTGATAACCCCTTCAGCAACCGCCAGGCGCAGGGTCTCCCGCTTGGCGCCAATGTCAACCATGTGCGCCTGGCCAGCGGCGTCAAAATGAGTGAGTGTCGCGTCTGCCGGCTGCGGGGCATCCTGTTTTTCTGGCGAATTCATAGGTATAAATTAGAATGGTGAACGTTTATTGAGCACAAGTATCATATCATTCCGAAAACGGCATAGGGTCATGGTTAGTTGATTGAATGATATGAAGCGACGAATTCTTGCAGTCAGTTTGATGGCAATTTTCTGTTCAATGCCGGTTATTGCCATATCGGCGACAGGCACTTCCGATTTGCCGACCTTGGGCGATAGCGAGCGCCAGGAACTTTCCCCGCTGATGGAACGCAAGGTAGGGGAAGAAATCATGCATGAAATCCGGCGCGACCCGGATTATATCGACGATGCCCCGCTACTGGAATACTTGAATATGCTGGGCAATAGCCTGGTGGAAGCAAAACCGGAAGTGCGCGGCGAGGCGAACTACGAATTTTCTTTTTTTGCGGTTCGCGATCAAACCCTGAATGCTTTTGCATTGCCCGGAGGGTTTATTGCCGTGCATTCTGCGCTGGTGCTGGCAGCCCAGAGCGAGTCGGAATTAGCCGGGGTCATGGGGCATGAAATCGGTCATATTGCGCAACGCCATATTGCGCGCATGCTGGGCCAGCAGCGTCAGGATTTCGTGATTCCGCTTGCCGCCATGGCCTTGGCGCTGCTGGCGGGGCGCTCCAATCCGGACGCAGCCGGGGCCGTGATGATGGGGGGCGAAGGACTGGCGATCCAGCGCCAGCTTAGTTTCAGCCGCGATGCCGAGCGCGAAGCCGATCGCGTCGGGTTACAGATTGTATCGGCTGCCGGGTACGACACTTCCGGCATGGTTTCATTCTTCGGACGGATGCAAAAGGCGACGCGCATGTACAGCGAAGTGCCCTCATTCTTGCAAAACCATCCAATGACCACCGAACGGATTGCCGATATCCAGGCGCGTATCCGCAGCCTTCCCTATAAACAACATCTCGATAGCGTTGACTTCCAATTGATCCGCGCGCGGCTGCGCATACTGCAAGACGACAGCACACAAGGCATGCGTGATGCCAGTGCTTTTTTTGAAGATCAAATCGAGCAAAACTCCCGTTCGCAATTGGCAGCGTCCAAGTATGGCTTGGCATTCATCGCATTGAAGCAGGGCGCATTCGACAAGGCGCAAAAACTGCTGCAGGAATCACGTGTGGCATCAAGAGCGGAACATCAACCATCGAATGCCCAGCCGGCAAATTCAGCCCCGACCTTTGAAGCCATCCTCGATAGCTTGGAGATCGACATTCAACTAGCGGCAGGCAAGCCGAGCGAGGCAGCCAGGCTGGCAGCGCTGGCACGCGAAAAATTTCCTATTTCGCGCGGCATCGCCCGCCAATATGCAGAATGCTTGCTGGCGGAGGGGCGCAACGACGACGCAGTCATTTATTTGCGTGACCAGGCGCAGCTATACCGAGAGGAGCCGCAGATTCAGGATTTACTGGCCAAAGCTTATGCAGCCGAGAGCAAGCAGGCATTGCAGCATATGGCGCTGGCGGAATCCTATGCACTCAACGGCAGCTTGCTACTTAGCCTGGAACAGCTTTCGCTTGCCCGCAAGGCGCCGGATGCATCGTTCTACGATAATTCTGTCATCGATGCGCGCGAACGTGAATTCAAGGATCGATGGAACGATGAGCATGAGGACAACAAACAGAAATAGGTTAATTCGGCTGGGCCGCGCGCATATGGGCTTCAATGAAAAAGCGCTCGAACTCGCGCACGACGTTCATGTCTTCATATAGCACAGCGTTGCGGGCAAGGATTTTTTCTTTGACCGAAGCACGGAAATGGCGGTCCGTGCCCAACCTGAGGACAATGTCGACATAGTGCTTCGGCGTCGCGGCGATGCATTCGTCGATGCCCATGCGCTTGTACATGCCGTAGGCATGGCGGCCCCGTTGCAAGCCGGTCGGCATGGTGACGACTGCAACGCCGACTGAGAAAGCCTCCAGGCAGGTGTTCATTCCGTTGAAGTAGATGGTATCCAGCATGACGTCGCTGACTGCAATGAGCGCAAGAAAATCGTCCGGGCTCATGCCGGGCAAGAAGCGAACCCGGGCAATCACATCCGGCATCGCATGCTGAAGACGTTCGCGCAGGATATTTCCCCAGGAGGCGGTGCGTGCTTCGATCAAGACAATTTCTCCGAACGGGTCGCCGCGCAAAATTTCCGCCAGCATGGCGTCGAAGTCTGGGTGAACTTTGAACAGGGATTGCGGGCAAAGGTAGATCCTCCTGTCCTCCGCCAGCCCGAAGTCAGCGCGCGATTTGGCTGGTTGCGCCAAGGTTGGGCGATAGTAATATGCCAGGTGCGCGACGTTGCGCAGCAGGTAAAGTTGTTCACTGTAATGCTCGGCAGCGCCTTCCGGCTCGAAGTTCTCGCTCGATACCCAGTAATCGAGGTTGGCAATGCCGGTGGTGTCCGGGTGCCCGAATGATACGCATTGCACCGGCGCTAGGCGGGAATAGGCAAGATAATAGGAATACGCATCCATGCCGATATCTTGATAAAACAAAATATCCAGCTCCAGTTCCGCAATTTTTTCCCGCGCCGCTTCCAGCGTGTTCGGCAGCACCAGATAATTATCGGCGCGGTCCCGGATGAATCGGGAAATATCGTCATCCACCAGAGGCGGGATGAATAGCGCGCTGACTTCGAAACGATCAGGCGATAAATTGGCGAGCAACCCGCGCGTGGTTCGACCGATGCTGTGCTCATACATGAATTTCGAAATGAAGCCGACCTTGATGCGCCCATCTGCAGGTCGCGGCCGCAGGCAATGGGGGGCGGTGTACAGCAACGCTGGGCACACGATCGCATAGAGTTGCGCCGCTTTTTGCTGCAGCTCGCGGTTGCATTCCGGTTGATATGCCAAATTGAAATTGCAGGCGCCGACTTCGCGCAATGGGTCGTCAAGTGCGCCACCTTGTGTGCACAGCTTGCTTACTTCGTCCGCAAAATGCTTGCGCCATTTCCTGATTTCATCCGCCGAGCGCGCGACCACCGGCAGTAGAGTTGCCAGGCGAATGCGCTCGCTCAGGCTATCGTGAATCGCCAGCGCACGCATGCTGCTCGCTAGCGAAGCGTCTAAATTGCCTTGCTCTCGTTGAGCGAGTGCAAGATTGCTGTGGGCGCTGAAATCTTGTGGATTCAATGCAATCGAGCGCAGCAGGCAGGCCTCGGCTTCATCCACTTTTCGACTGGCCTGCAAAGCACAGCCAAGATTATTCCAGGCTAGAGCGTGATCGGGCCGTCGCTCCAGGGTCTGCTTGAAACAGGCAATCGCCTCCTCCAATCGCCCTTGCGCATGCAATATTGCTCCCAGGTTGTTCCCCGCATCGGCAAATGCCGGGTCAAGCGCCAATGTCGCGCGGTAGACCTCGGCTGCTTCATCCAGGCGGCCCAGAAATTGGCATATCGTCGCCAGGTTGTACTGCATTTGCACCGCAGTTGGCTCAAGGTTTAGCGCACGACGCAAGGGCGCCAGTGCTTCCTCGGATCTACCTACCTTATGCAAGGTATAGGCTTGCTCGCTTAGTGCTTGCGCATTGTCGGGTTCGAGCGCCAACGCCCGCTCGTAACTTGCAAGAGCCTCGTTTTCCCGCCCCAGTGCGATAAATACATTGGCCAGTGTTACGTGGAACGCCGCAATGCTCTTATCGCTGGCGATGGCGCGCAAAATCAACTCGCTCGCTTCTTGGTTGCGTCCATCGTTGCTGGCAATCACGCCCGACAGATACAGCGCGTCGGCGTGATCGGGTTGTTCGTGCAGCACCTTTGCGAACGTTGCCCTGGCCGCCTCCAGATTTCCAGCCTGCAGGTGGGTAAATCCCTCGCTGACCCAATGACGCACTTGAGCGGCACGTTCCTCTGCCGGCGACAGCCCTGAGATTGATGGTGAATGAGGAGCAGCCTGAGGGGTGCCAGAGAAAATCTGTTTTAACCAATTACGCATAGTGCATTTCCCGGTTGCCGGTCAGTGTATCGATTCCGGATTTTGCGGTTGATTGCACCATTTTGTCCACATATCACGCATGGCGGCCTTGAAATTGCTCGCGAAGCGAGGGGCATCAAACAACGGCGAATCCAGAACCTGTTGACGCAGGCCGTTGCGTAGCGCTGCCAAGCGGTCAACATCGCGGGCATGTGAGACGGCACGCTCCACATATTCATCGGCACTGAAGGCAATCCATTCTGGCAGGCCCGCGTTTTGCAGCGTGCTTTCTCCGATGCGTGACAAAAAGTGATTGCCGACCAGGGTCAGCAGCGGAGCTCCCATCCATAAAGCTTCGACGCTGGTCGTGCCACCGGGAAGGGGAAATGGGTCGAGGGCGATATCGACTCGTTGGTAAGCGGCTAGATGTTCGGCACGCGGTGAAGATCCTTCCAGTATTAGTCGATTTGCTTCGATGCCTTGAGCGGCAAAGCGCGCAATCATGACTTGCCTTGCCCCAGGTGAAGTCAGCTGATTGGTCTTCAGGAACAGGCAGCTGCCGTCCACCGCGTGCAATATCCGAGCCCAGAGTGCAACTACCGTGTCGTTGATTTTGGCAAGATTGTTGAAGCTGCCAAACGTCACGTAGCCATTGACCAGTGCCGGCAGGGCAGACACCTGAATATCCCTATTCGGTGGCGTAAAGCACACATAGGTTTCAGGCAAGCGATAAATGCTTTCGGTAAACCCGGCTTCTTCCGCCTGCGGCGGTACCCACGGGTCGGCGATCCGATAATCGATGGCGGCGACCCCCGTCGTGGGGAAATACCCAAGCCAGGTAGCTTGCACAGGCGCTGGTTTCCATGCGAAAAGAGGGAGGCGATTATGCGCTGTATGTCCGCTCAGGTCGATCAGGATATCAACACCGTCTTCATGTATGCGTCGCGCCACCAATTCGTCGGAAAGCCCGGCTATGTTACGCCAAAGATGGCAACAGGCTTGGATGTGGTCCGTCACGGCATCGTCTGAAAAGTGATTCGAATAGGCGATGAGTTCCAGCTGGCCGGCAGCAACCTCTTTCAACGCTTTCAGCACGTTTTCGAGATAGTAACCTACCGGGTGATTCCGAAAATCGCCGGATACGAAGCCGACGCGCAAACAGCGGTCGACGCTGCGTATGCATTGCCAATCGCGATATGGTCGTGCTTGTCGCTCCGCCCATTCGCCGTAGCGTTGCGCTTCCGCCAGCAAGTCCGTTGCCGATTGATTTGGCAGGAAATTAAGTATGAACAGGAGGGCGCTGCGCGCCGTGGCAAAATCTCCATCGATTTCTAATGCGCGGCGATAGCAGGCAATAGCTTCATCTGGGTTTCCCTGAGTAAACAACACGGCCCCCAAATTGGAGTGCCCTTCCGCGAAATCGGGCTCAATCTCCAGCACCCGACGCGCGCTGATGATGGCATCGTCGAATTGCTTCAAGTCTTTCAGGACATTGCTTAAATGGCAGTGCGCCTTGGCGTGATTCGGCTTGATCTTCAAAGCGCGTCGATCGCTTGCCACGGCTTCTTCCAGTTTTCCGAGATCGTGCAGGGCGAAGGCCATATTGCAGAGTGCCTCGACGAAGTCGGGGTTGATCTCCAGTGCCCGCTGGTAGCTTGCCACGGCTTCAACCGGTTTTCCCATCCCTTGCAATATGTCGCCCAAGATGCCATGACCCTCGGCGAAATCAGGTTTGATCTGTAGTGCCCGTGTTGCACTTGCCACGGCGTCATCAAATCGGCCAAGGTCTTTCAGTGTCTTGGCGAGGTTGATATGGGCATCGACGTAATCCGGGTCGATTTCCAGTGCGCGTCGGTAGCTGGCATGCGCGTCATCCAGTTTTCCAAGATCATGCAAGGCGCGACCGAGACGGTAATGGGCGTCAGTGAAATTCGGTTTGATTTCCAGCGCGCGCCGGTAGCTGGCGACCGCTTGATCAACCTGTCCGAGCGCGAGCAGGGCGTTGCCCAAGCTACTATGCGCTTCGGCGAAATCCGGCTTGATTTCCAGTGCGCGTCGCAAGCTGGACATTGCGTCGTCGAACTGTCCAAGATCTGTCAGCACGACGCCTGCATTGCAATGCGCATCGGCAGAGTCGGGGTTATTTGCGAGCAGGCGATCGTAGCAGATGAGCGCCTCCTTTAAATTTCCACTTGTCCGCAGAGCGCTCCCGAGATTATTCTGTGCGCTGATATGCTGTGGATTGATGGCGAGCACAGCGCGATAGCAGGCAATTGCTTCGGCAGTCTTATTTTGCATTTGCAAGGCGTTGCCGAGATTGAAATGCGCATCGACATGCTGCGGGTTGATGGCCAGCGCGTTGCGATACCGGATGATCGCATCGTCGTACTGGTTTTGCCTATGCAGTGCATAGCCGAGATTGCAAAGCATGTCGGCCGAAATAGGGGCGATTGCCAACGCCTTTTGGAAGGCAGCGGCGGCCTGGGCAGGATCACCCTTTGCGAGCAGCGCAAGACCGAGATTGGTGAGCACATCTGCCCGTTCCGGCTGAATCAACAATGCATGTTCAAAGCTGGTGGCGGCCAGATCGAATTGCTGTTCCGCGTGATACAGGTTGCCCAAGTAAAAGTGCAAATCCGCGGAATCGGCGATATGAACGACACCTTGCATGACGACGTGCCTGGCCTCTTCCAGCCTGCCCAGTTGAAAAAGAAGAAAGCATAGGTCGCAATACGCAATCTCGAAATCCGGAGCCAGTTCCAGCGTTTTATGGAAATGGGCAAGTGCCTCATCCGGTTTTCCGGTTGCCTGTGAAAGAACTCCCATCAAATATTGCGCATCGACGATGGTTGCGTCGATGGCTAGCGCACGGGTGACGACTTGCGCAGCAGCGTCGAACTGCCCCTGTTCCTTTAGCGCAAATCCGAGATTGCAGAGCGCCTTTGCATTATCCGGGTCAAGCGCGATCGCCTGCCGATAGCAATGCACTGCCGCCGCGAAATCACCGCCATGAAGATGACTATCGCCCTCGGCTTTGTATTTGGCGCTGGCACCAATCTGGTCGAGCGGCTGCAAGGCTGCGTCAGCATTCATCGCATTGTGCGGTGTGTTGGGGATTTGCTCCGATTTTTCCGGCGAAGAAAAAAACTGTTTGATCCACTTGCGCATTGTGTGCTTCCTGATCGCCTCAATTATCGAGGCGCTTGCCGTTGACTGCACCAAGCGGCCCACATGCCTCGCAGTGCAGCCTCAAAATGACGAACAAATCGAGGTGCGTCGAAGACTGGAAAATGCAAAACCTGTTGACGAAGTTGACGGCGTAGCGTGGCCAATCGCTGCAAGTCCTTAGTATGATTTACCGCCCGGGCCACATAATCGTCGGCGTCAACGGCGATCCAATCTGGAAGACCTGCGTTCATCAGCAAGCCGACGCCCTGGCGCGCTATGAAACGCTCGCCCGACAAGGTCAGCACCGGAACGCCCATCCACAAGCTTTCTGCGCTGGTGGCGCCGCCGGTGTATGGAAAAGGGTCTAGTGCGATGTCCACCTTGTGATAAGTCCGCAGGTATTCCGCGCGAGCGGTAAAGCCTTCCAGATGCATACGGCCTTCATTGATGCCGTGTGCGGCAAAACGCGCAAGCACGCCTCGACGCACCGTTGCATCGTCCAGTTGCAGGGATTTCAGGAACAGGCGGCTTTCAGGCACGGCATGTAAAACTCTCGCCCACAGCGCTACCACCGCGTCGTTTATCTTGCTCAGATTGTTGAAACAGGCGAATGTAATATATCCATTCTCCAACGATGGCAATGGCGATACCTCCACATTCGCATCCGGTGGAGTAAAGCTGAACCGGGATTCCGGAAGGCGCCATATTTTTTCGACGAACTGACTTTCTTCGCTTGCCGGCAACGACCACGGGTCGGCAATCAGATAATCGATTGCCGCGACTCCGGTAGTGGCGAAGTAACCCAGCCAACTTACCTGCACCGGAGCCGGTTTCCACGCAAACATCGGCAGGCGATTATGTGCGGTATGCCCGGAGAGATCAATCAGTATATCGATACCGTCCTCGCGAATCCGGCGCGCGAGATTTTCATCGGAAACTCCCACGACTGAATGCCAGCCCTGAAAGCTGGTTTTAATGCGCTCAGTCAATTTGTCTGAATGAGGAAAATTGGTATAAGCGATAAGTTCCATGCGGCTGGCGTTGTTGGCTGCCAATGCCTTCAGAATCCCCTCGAAAAAGAAGCCCACCGGGTGGTTGCGAAAATCTCCGGATACCAGGCCGATGCGCAGGCGACGATCCGGATCGGGAATATTCGGCCATTCCGCATAAGGGTGCGCCTTTTGCGCCACCATATTGCCAAAGTGCTTCGCTTCGTCCAGCAGGATGGCAGGCGGGTGGTCGGGCAGATAGTTGTAGGTGAACAGAAAGTTGCTATGTGCCTCAAAGAAATCGGGTTTGATCTGCAGGGTTCGACGATAGCTTGCTATCGCATCATCGAAGCGTCCGAGGTCGGTCAATGCATTGGCTAGATTGCTGTGTGCCTCGACGTAATCGGGATTGATCTGCGATGCGATGCGAAGGCTCGCTGCCGCTTCCTCGAGCTGGTTTAATTCGTTCAGGACGGTGCCCAAATTATAATGTGCTTCGGCGTAATCGGGATCGCTTTGCAGTGCCTTCCGATAATTCGCTATTGCACCGTCGCGTTGACCGAGATCGAGTAACGCGCATCCAAGGTTGTTGTGGGCTTGGGCGTGATCGGGCTTGAGTTGCAACGCAATTTGAAAGCATGCAACGGCGTCTTCAAATTGTTTAAGGCTTCTCAATGCGTTTCCCAGATTGTATTGAGCCTCGAAGTAGGTCGGTTTTATCTCCACCGCCCGGCGAAAGCAGGCAGTCGCTTCGTCCAGGCGACCAAGGTCTTTCAATATGCAACCAAGGTTGACGTTTGATTCAGCGAAATTCGGATCGACTTCCAGTGCACGACGGTAGCACGCCATCGCTTCATCAAGCTGTCCGAGAGATTGCAGGGCGGCGCCCAAATTGAAATGCGCTTCAACCAGATCCGGTTTGATCTGCAAAGCCTGTCGATAGCTAGCCAGCGCGTCCTCGAATTGCCCCATTTCTTGCAGGATATTGCCCAGCGTGACGTGCGCTTCATAGCTGTCAGGCTGGATTGCCAAGGAGCGGCGATAACTTTGCGCCGCTTCATCTCTTTGGCCAAGGAGTTGGAAGACGGTGCCGAGACTATAGTGCGACTCGAAATGATCGGGGGCGATCGATAATACTTTCGCATAGCGGGCTGCGGCTTCGCCAAAGCGCCCGGCAGAATGCAAGACTCTGGCCGCGTTCAAACGCGCGTCAATATGATTTGGGACGATGGCAAGAGCGTGATCAAAGCTGGCAATAGCTGAGTCGAATTGTTGTTGCGAGCGATACAGGTTGCCCAGGTAAAAATGTAACTCTGCAGAGTTTGGATTGCATTCAATTCCCTGCATGACGATTTGTGTGGCTTCTTCCAGTTGACCACGTTGAAACAGGAGAAAGAACAGGTCGCGATACGCAATCTCGAAATCCGTTGCCATTTCCAGTGCCTTGCGAAAGTGCGCGCAGGCTTCCTCCCACCGGCCGTTTTCGCGGCACAGGGTACCCAGCAGGTAATGCGCATCGGCAATGCTCGGGTCGATGGCAATTGCCTGCTTGAGCGATTCTTCAGCCGCTTCGAGCAGTCCTTGTTCCTTTAGCGTGAAACCAAGATTGCCATATGCTTTCGCATAGCCAGGATTGACCGCGATCGCTTGCCGATAGCATTGCGCCGCGCGGGCGAAGTCGCCATTGCCCAAGTGTTCGTCGCCTTGTTCTTTATGCTGGATACTTTCGTCACTCTGCTTCAATTCTGTGGACGAGGCGGAAAGATTGGGCTTTGCCGGCTGAGGCTGCTTCGATGCGGAGAAAAATTGACTGACCCATTTGCGCATGGCGTTCGTTTTCTAAGGCTGACTAACAGAATGAGAATGCGAGCTCGACCACAAGCCGTCAATCACGCTATTCGAAGTAGGCATTATCAGGGAAATTTGCATGAACGCCGAGCGTATCGACGGTCCGCACTCGAAGCAACGCCTAGCAACGCATTTTCCACTTCTCTTCAACTATCTTGTGATTGAAGCACTATCACAATCTGTCATCAACTGGATAAACACTGCTTGCGGCAACGGTCATAACCATATCAGCATAATTCGGGTTGACGGAGGCAGCGCATTGCCGTTCTCGATGGCGGAAATTAGAAGTTGATCAACAGTGTTTTTGTCAACTCATCGACAAATTCCGAATCGTATTTTCCGTCGAGCAGCTTCCATTTAAAAGCATTGGCAAGTTTTGCCTTCTTGAAGAGATTCAGCTTGTGGTTAACCTTGAAGATTTCAATCTGCAGAAGCATTTTATTGATGACTTCTTGCTTCTTTATCATTGTTTTATCTTTTTTGCCGGAATCTTCCGCCGGTATTCTTTCGATAAAGAATTCGGCAAGCGTGGTGCCAAATTGCTGCGCTTCGCTAGCATCAAACCAACTAAACATTGGATTTCCTATCAAAAATTAGTATCGGAATTGGTTTTTCATATACAGGCGGTGCATTTGCTTGCCCAAAAGTATATTTTAAGCCACTTTAAGGCCTGTCCGCACTTAAAAAGTCGACTATTCGTTTTGGCAGCCAATTGAGATGGCCGGGAATGGCGCCGGAGGCAAATCCCACATGACCTCCGTGCGGAGGATACTCTAGAGTAACCTGGCCCGATGCTGCATTGGGAAGATGTTGTTTCGGCAAAAATGGATCGTTCTCGGCATTCAACACCAAGGTGCGAACGGTGATGTCTGGCAATATTTGCTTCGCGCTGGCGCGATGCCAGTAATCTTCCGTATTTCGATAGCCATGCAAGGGCGCCGTGACGACATTGTCGAAAGCATATAAATCACGGGCGCCCAGCATGCGGTCGCGGTCGAACAATCCAGGGAATTGCTGCAGCTTATGGACGCATTTGGGTTTTAGGGTTTCCAGGAACACGCGGGTATAGATCAGATTGAAACCGCGCGATAGGGCAGCGCCGCCCGCAGCCAAGTCAAGCGGCGCGGAAATTGCACAAGCGGCATCGACGATTTCAGCCTGGTGCTGCGATTCACCGAGCCAGCGCAACAGCGCATTGCCGCCGAGGGAAACACCAGTCGCATAAAATTTTCCGCTGTCTTCGCCGGAACGGGAGTTCGCCAGCCGGCGCAAGATCCAATCGATTTCCTGCGAGTCGCCCGAGTGATAAAAGCGCGGTGCGCGATTGAATTCGCCGGAACAGCCGCGGAAATGCGGTACCGCACCCGACCAGCCGAGAGCCGCGATATGCGCCATCAGGGATTTTGCATAATGACTGTCGGAAGAGCCTTCCAGGCCGTGAAACATCACAACGAATGGCTGGCTCGGGAGGCCGTCGATAAAGTCGACGTCGATAAAATCGCCGTCGGGCGCATCCCAGCGCTCACGCCGATAGTTGACCGCCGGCGTGGTGATGCATTTGGCCGGATAGATGGTCTGCAGATGACCGCCGGGTAGCCAGCGTGGCGCCTTGTAGTTCATCAGTGCAGCATAGAACTTGGCGATTGCTCGTTGCTAATCGAGCCGGGTGCAACCGAGGCATGATGGACTACGATACGCCAGCCTTGCGCTGTTTTTAAATAGATATTGGTGGCCACGATGTGAATCTCTTGATGCTCATTATCGGCTTGATTGATTTCTTCAACAATATTGTGGATCGCCGTCATGACGTTTTGGGTGACGCGTAGTTGCCTCGGGCGGATGTGAACACCGCCGCGTTCAAAGATTGCTTCCCACGATGCGCGAATTGCGACATGCCCAACCAGACGCGCCGCACCTGGATGGATGCACAGGATGTCTTCTTCATCGGCCCACAAGGCCATCAGCGCGTCGATGTCGGCGCGGCTGATCGCATCGTAAAATGCGGCTTCCGTATCTTCGGCCGTTCCCAACAGTTTGCGTATTTTTGCCATGAGCTATGTAAAGGAGCAATTATCGGAAAGGCCGCAGCCAGGATGAGCAACCCCAGGCCAGCCATTTTAGCGCGTGCTTGCGTCGCAAAAGAATGCTATAGAGTATCACCGCAAGCGGTGCCGCCAATACGGTTTTCATACTGTAACGCCAAGCTGCGGCTTTGCCAAGATACTTGCCGATGATGAGATGACGCGAGCGGAAAAAATGAAACTGCTTGAAGAAATCGCCACGCCAGGAGGGCGCGGACGATGCGCCGCCGACATGGAGCACTTTTGCTTGCGGCTCAAGCAGGCAATCGTAACCGGCCTGCAATGCACGCAGGCAGAGATCGTCGTCCTCGTAATAGAGGAAAAAATCTTCGTCGAATCCACCGAATTCCCTGAAGGCCGCGACGCGTATCAGCAGGCAGCAGCCGTGCAGCCATTTAGCCGAGCAGGTGCCATCCGGTATCCGATAGGCTTGTTTTGGCCGGTGTTCGTAAAAAGCCTGGCGATAAGACGGCTGGACGGTTTCCCTGGAGCGCCACCCCTGCGGCGCGATGATCGCCGCTTGCGGATAGCGCTCGGCAGTATCGAGCAGAGCCGCCAGCGCTTCCGGCTGGATTTCGCAATCGGGATTAATCAGCAATGCATAGCGTGTGCCGACCAGCGCTACCCCCTGGTTGTTGGCGCTGCCAAAACCTTTGTTGGCCGTGTTGCGAACGATTTGCGCTTGCGGCAAGAGCTTGGCGAGCGTGTCTGCAGTCCCGTCCTGGCTGGCATTGTCGACCACTACAACATGCTGGAAGCTCTGAAGGGTTGCTGCAAGAGAGTCCGCCAACGTCGCGCTTTCAAAGGTGACGCTGACAGCCGTCACCATGTGGCCATGATGGCTCATGGATTGGCGACCTGCCGTAACGATGAGTTGCTTCGCTTGACAAGGGGCGGGATGCACGCCAGCAACATCATGAATACATGTCGATGCGAAAAATCGGCCCACAGGCAATTTGCCAAGCTCCCGGTGATATAAATCAACAACAGGCTGGCATAAAAGTTTTGTTGCGGCGCCGGCAGGCCGCGAATATACCGAGCCAGGAAGATAAGCAGGATAACGAACAAGGCGAGTCCGACTATCCCCTGCTCAGATAGAATCAACATTTCTTCCTGGTGTGGATGCCCCATGCGAAACTCGTCGTAATTCGGGAAGTCTTTGACCTCAGCTTGATATTCCGGTTTCCATTTACCCAAGCCATGCCCCAGCAGCGGAGCAGACTCGATGATAGGCATGGTGCGCTTCCACAGCTCCAGGCGAATTCCCATCGAAGTCGCTTCCCGTTTGGCGGAATAGCTCAAGACATCTTGCCTGGCTTCTTCCAATCGCTGTTGCACGCGAGGTGTCATTAAAGCCACCGCACCGCAGGCAATGAACAGGGTCGCGCCGAATACCAGGCGCCGCCAACTGGCGTGCCGTCCTCCCACCAAGCGCCAAGCCCAAAATGCCAACAAGGGCGCCACGATCAAATAGGAGGTACGACTTTGCAACAGGAATATCACATTAATGCCGGCCATTGCCGCAACGACCCATAGAAAGGCCTTGCGTTTAGGCACTTGTTCCGCATGGGCAAACGAGGCAGCCATTGCTGCCAAAACCAGGAATTCGATACCTTGCTGCGTATAATCCTTGAAAATCGTATAGCGAAAGGCGGGATTATCGATGGCAAGCGCACGCTCGGGCAGGAGGCCGAAAAACTGGCCCCACGACGCCAAAAGAATAAGGCTCACTGCGAATCCAAACGCCGCCATACCACGGTTGCGCCATTGTTGTGTTTCCAGCAAGGATGCGACAATCAGCGGATAAAGCAATGCCACCGCCGAACCAAGTGCCTTCCAACTCTCAGGGCCGGGCGAGGCATACAGGAAGCTGAACTCCAGGCCCAGCAACCATACTACAGCGCCAATGGCGACCGGCTGTTTGCAAGCAAAGTGCCAGCGTTCACGCGTCCTGGCGCCAAATAGCGAGCATGCCAGTGCCAGGAAGATGAAAATATTGGTGGCCGGCTTATCGATCGGAATCGAAAACAAACACAGCAATACCGACCAGCAGCCAATTTTTAATAAGAGTTTGCGGATGCTGTCAATGTACGGCAACACCGTCAATGACCCTTGACAACCGTGCCGGGCTTGAGTCGATATAAGGTTCCGCAATACGGGCATTTAGCTTCGCCGTGATGATCTATTTCCAGGAAGACGCGCGGATGCGACGACCATAAGGGCATTGCCGGGTTAGGGCAAAAGGCGGGCAGATCCTTATCACCCAGCTCAACGGCCGAAGACACTTTATTCACTTCGCTCATAATGCTTCCCAAACTCTCGAATTATTTAATGGATGAATTGATGCATTGGAATTTATGCATTGAATATGCAATTTTAACGGATTCGGACCCTACAAAAACGTCATCGGTTGCATACCACTTCTAAAATGGCGTCAATATTTGGTAAAAAAATGTAATTTTTGCGGACGTGCAGCAGCGAGTTATGCCGTATTCGGCGCATATTGCCTCTGCTTGGCATACCTAAATCCGGAATTTATTGCGTGCTGCCTGCGAAGCTACAGTAAAGACTTGCCGGTCGTGCGGAAATCCGGGGTTTTTGGGGGTGCGGTGCGGTAAAATAGCGCCTTTTCCACCCATTTCCTAGTTGAATGCCATGCAATTCAAACGTTTAAGCGATTTGATCGACTCTCATCAACTGCAGGGCAAGCGCGTATTTATTCGCGCCGACCTCAACGTGCCGCAAGACGATGCTGGCAATATCACCGAAGATACGCGCATTCGCGCTTCAGTCCCTGCCATCCGCGAGGCGTTGCGGGCCGGCGCCGCCGTGATGGTGACTTCGCATCTCGGCCGCCCGGTCGAAGGTGAATTCAAACCGGCTGATTCGTTGGCGCCGATCGCCCAGCGCCTGTCCGAGTTACTTGGGCAGCCGGTCGCGTTGAAACAGGATTGGGTCGACGGCGTTGATGTCGCGCCGGGTGCAGTTGTTTTGCTGGAAAATTGCCGGGTTAATAAGGGTGAAAAGAAAAATAGCGATGAATTGGCGCAAAAAATTGCCAAATTGTGCGACATCTATGTAAACGATGCGTTTGGAACAGCGCATCGTGCCGAAGCCACAACCCACGGCGTGGCGAAATATGCGGCGATTGCTTGTGCCGGCCCCTTGCTGGCTGCTGAACTTGATGCGCTGGGCAAGGCACTTGGCCACCCGGCTCGGCCATTGGTGGCGATTGTTGCCGGTTCCAAGGTTTCGACCAAATTGAGTATTTTGAAAACGCTCTCCGATAAAGTGGACAACTTGATTGTCGGCGGCGGGATTGCCAATACGTTCATGCTGGCCGCGGGCTTGAAGATCGGTAAATCGCTGGCCGAGGTCGATCAGGTCGGCGACGCCAAGGAAATTCTGGACATGATGGCCAAGCGTGGCGCTTCGGTGCCGATTCCGGTCGACGTCGTTTGCGCAAAAGAATTCTCGCCGACCGCAGCCGCAGTCGTTAAGGCAGTTGCCGATGTTGCGGACGATGACCTGATTTTGGATATCGGCCCGCAAACTGCAGCAATACTGGCGCAGCAAATCAGCCGCGCCGGCACGGTGGTCTGGAATGGCCCGGTGGGCGTATTTGAGTTCGATCAATTCGGCGAAGGAACCAAGACCCTGGCGCTGGCAATTGCGCAATCGGCGGCATTTTCGGTGGCTGGCGGCGGCGATACGCTGGCAGCCATTGCCAAATACGGCATTGCCGACAAGATCGGATATATCTCGACCGGCGGCGGCGCGTTCCTTGAATTCCTCGAAGGCAAAACCTTGCCTGCGGTTGCTATTCTGGAGGAGCGCGCACGCAACTAAATGTCGGGTTTTCGATCTACAAGTTTTCAAAACGAATTTTCGTAGCTTTTACCCTGTGCCATCAACCATTTTTCGATAGGAATTTGCGTATGCGTCGTGCCACCAAAATTGTTTCCACGATTGGCCCTGCTTCAAGCGATCTTGACACGTTGACTCGCATGATCAAGGCCGGCGTCGATGTTGTGCGTTTGAATTTTTCGCATGGCAAGGCGCAAGACCATATCGATCGTGCCAACATGGTGCGCCAGGCAGCGGCGAATTGCGGACGTGAAATCGCCATCATGGCGGATTTGCAGGGGCCGAAGATACGAGTCGGTAAATTTGAAAACGGCAAGATCGAGCTCGTGAATGGCAAGAAATTCATCTTGGACGCCGCCTGCACGATGGGTAATGAGGAGCAGGTCGGATTGGATTACAAGGAGCTGCCACGCGACTTGAAACCGGCCGATGTCTTGTTGCTCAATGACGGTTTGATCGTGTTGGTAGTCGATAAAGTGATCGGCAGCGCCATTCACACCACCGTCAAGATCGGCGGGGAGTTGTCGAATAATAAGGGAATCAATCGCCAGGGCGGTGGGCTGTCGGCGCCGGCCTTGACTGCCAAGGATATGGAGGACATCAAGACGGCAATGAGCATACATGCCGATTATGTTGCGGTGTCCTTTCCGAAAAGCGCGACCGATATGGTCATGGCGCGCCAATTGGCGAATATCGCAGGCGAGCCTTATAGTCATCGTCCCTTGATGATTGCCAAGATCGAGCGTGCCGAAGCGATTCCCGTATTGCAGGAAATTCTCGATGCTTCCGACGGCATCATGGTGGCCCGCGGTGACCTGGCCGTGGAAGTTGGCAATGCGGCGGTTCCCGCCTTGCAAAAACGCATGATCAGGATGGCGCGCGCTTCCAACAAGCTCGCTATTACCGCCACCCAGATGATGGAATCGATGATCGTCAATGCCGTGCCGACTCGCGCCGAAGTATCGGACGTGGCAAACGCCGTGCTGGATGGCACCGATGCCGTGATGACGTCGGCTGAAACCGCTTCCGGAAAGTATCCGGTCGAGACCGTGGAGACCATGGTCGCGGTTTGCCTGGAAGCCGAAAAGTCCGAGGATAACAAACTCGATGCCGATTTCCTTAATGTAACTTTTACGCGCATCGATCAATCGATCGCCTACGGCGCTTTGTTTACTGCGCACCATTTGCGCGTCAAGGCGATTGCCGCGTTGACGGAGTCGGGCTCGACCGCATTGTGGATGAGCCGGCATAACATCGACGTGCCGATTTTTGCCATTACGCCCAGTGTCGCTACGCAACGCAAGGCGGCACTGTATCGCAATGTGCACACATTGGAGTTGGAACAGTCGACCGACCGTGACGAAGTGTTGAAAGCGGCGCAAGATTTGTTGCTGTCCAAGGGTGTCGTGAAAAACGGTGATTTGATCGTGGTTACCTGGGGCGAGCCGATGGGGCAGGTTGGCGGGACCAATGCGTTGAAGATCATGAAAATCGGCGAGTATTAAAAAGTAAGATCGAGAATTAAAATCAAGAATTAAAATCGAGAATCAATATCGGGGCACGCGGTAAGATAGACAGACGCGCCCTAAAATTTTTTATTGTTTTGGAGAATCATCATGCCACTCGTTTCCATGCGTCAACTACTTGATCATGCAGCCGAAAATGCCTACGGCTTGCCGGCCTTTAACGTCAACAACCTTGAGCAAGTGCAAGCCATCATGGAGGCCGCCAGTGAAGTCGGCGCGCCGGTGATCATGCAAGCCTCGGCGGGAGCGCGTAAATATGCGGGCGAAGCTTTCTTGCGCCATTTGATCTCGGCAGCAGTGGAATCCTATCCGCATATTCCCGTCGTGATGCATCAGGATCACGGCCAATCTCCAGCGGTCTGCATGACGGCGATCCGGTCCGGCTTTTCATCGGTGATGATGGATGGCTCGTTGATGGAAGATGGCAAGTCGGTCGCCAGCTATGAATACAACGTTGAAGTTTCACGCAAGGTGGTCGAGTTTTCCCATGCGATCGGCGTGACGGTGGAAGCCGAACTGGGCGTGCTCGGTTCGCTGGAAACGATGATGGGCGACAAGGAAGACGGTCATGGCGCCGATGGTCAAATGACCCGCGAGCAATTATTGACCGATGTGACGCAAGCTGCGGAATTCGTCAAGCTGACCCAATGCGACGCGCTGGCAATCGCCATCGGCACCTCGCACGGCGCCTACAAGTTTTCGCGCAAGCCGACCGGCGATATCCTGGCGATCCAACGCATCAAGGAAATCCATACGCGCATCCCGAATACGCATTTGGTGATGCACGGTTCGTCATCGGTGCCGCAGGAACTGCTGGCGGAAATTCGTGAATTCGGTGGCGACATGAAGGAAACCTATGGCGTGCCGGTCGAAGAAATTCAAGAAGGCATCAAGCACGGCGTGCGTAAAATCAATATCGATACCGACATTCGCCTGGCGATGACCGGTGCAGTGCGTCGCTACCTGTTTGAAAATCCATCCAAGTTCGATCCACGCGACTTCCTGAAGCCAGCGCGTGAAGCGGCCAAGCAAGTCTGCAAGGCGCGCTTCCTGTCTTTTGGCTGCGAAGGCCAAGCTGCCAAGATCAAACCGCTGAACCTGGAAAAAATGGCAGAAAAATACAAGAAGGGTGAATTGGCGCAAGTCGTCAAATAAATAAGCCGAACAACATAGCAGGGCGCAATAGTGTCCTGAATCATTGGTTCGTTGATCAAATATGGCGAGAATCGATCCGATACAGCGTCACAAATGCGCGCAAGGCTCCAGCCTTGCTGTGCTTTGTTCCTTGTCTCAGACCGATTCTCAGACCGATTCTCAGACCGATTTCTTCATATTTGATTTTTCAACGAACCAATGACTCCGGACACTGGCCCTGCAATTTTTAAGACATACCCATGACTACCCTATTGCAATCGAACATCCATTCCCTGCCACTGCTTGGGCGCGGCAAGGTCCGCGAAAACTATGCAGTTGGCGACGACAAGATCCTGATGGTCACCTCCGACCGTCTGTCGGCTTTCGACGTCATCATGTCCGAGCCGATTCCCGACAAAGGCCTAGTGCTGAACCAGATGGCCAATTTCTGGTTCGAGAAGCTCGGTCATATCGTGCCGAACCACACCACGGGCATCGCGCCGGAATCGGTGGTTGCGCCGGATGAAGTGGAGCAGGTCAAGGGCCGTGCCATCGTCGCCAAGCGCTTGAAGCCGATTCTGGTGGAAGCGGTCGTGCGCGGTTACATCATCGGCTCCGGCTGGAAGGATTACCAGCAGACCGGCGCCGTTTGCGGCATTACGCTGCCGGTGGGCCTGCGCCTGGCCGACAAGCTGGTCGAACCGATTTTCACGCCGGCAGCCAAGGCTGACATGGGCGAGCATGACGAGAACATCAGCTTCGCCGAAATGGAAAACCGCATAGGCAAGGAACTGGCGGAGAAGATTCGCGGGATCAGTATCCGTCTTTACAAGGAAGCGGCAGAGTACGCAGCGACACGCGGCATCATCATCGCCGACACCAAGTTCGAATTCGGCCTGGACGATAATGGGGTGCTGCACCTGATGGACGAAGCGCTGACTGCCGATTCGTCGCGCTTCTGGCCTGCGGAATCGTATCAGGTTGGCATCTCGCCGCCGTCGTACGACAAGCAATTCGTGCGCGATTATCTGGAAACGCTGACCGACTGGCACAAGACGCCGCCAGCGCCGCCGCTGCCGACAGAAGTGATCGAAAAGACGGCTGCCAAGTACCGTGAGGCGTTGGAGCGTTTGACCGGCGAGAAGCTGAAGAACTGAGTGAAAGACCGAGATGAAGCACAATAAGCCGGGCGCCGTAGTCGGCGTCGTCATGGGGTCCTCGTCCGATTGGGATGTGATGCAGCACGCCGTAGCCGTCCTGCAGGAATTCGGCATCGCGTTCGAGGCGCAGGTCGTATCGGCGCACCGTATGCCAGACGAGATGTTTGAATATGCCGCAACCGCGCGTGAGCGCGGCTTGCGCGCCATTATCGCCGGTGCCGGCGGTGCGGCCCATTTGCCAGGCATGATCGCTGCCAAGACCATCGTGCCGGTCCTCGGCGTACCGGTGCCGTCGAAGTATCTGCGCGGCGAAGATTCCTTGCTCTCCATCGTGCAGATGCCCAAGGGTATTCCGGTCAGTACCTTCGCCATTGGCGAAGCCGGTGCAGCCAATGCGGCGTTGGCGGCAGTGGCCATGCTGGCGACGACAGACGCTGCGCTTGCAGAGAAGTTGCTGGCGTTCCGCGATAAGCAAAGCCAGGTTGCGCGCGAGATGACGCTGCCGACGCTGCCCGTTTAAAGGTATTTGGCAGTATGACGACGAAAGAAAACACAATTTTGAACGATCAGGCGCGCCACGCGCACTTGCCGAATGAGTCGGATCAAACCTGGCTCGGCATCATGGGCGGTGGGCAATTGGGCCGCATGTTTGCGCATGCCGCACAGGCGATGGGTTACAAGGTGGCCGTGCTGGAGCCGCAAACAGATTGCCCTGCCGGTCAAGTGGCTGACAAGCATATCGAAGCCGCCTATATCGATGAGCGCGCGCTGGGCGAGTTGGCTGCCTTATCGGTGGCGGTTTCGACCGAATTCGAAAATGTTCCGGCGCAAAGCCTGACCTTTCTCGCCGAGCGTTGCTTCGTAGCGCCGGGCGCGGATAGCGTCTCCATTGCACAAGACCGGGTGCGCGAAAAGCAGTTTTTCACTGGCGTGGCCGCCAAGAGCGGCGCACAAGGCGTATTGCCGGCGCTGCACGCGGTGATCGCCACGGCGGCTGATCTGGATGCGGTCGACGCCGCCTTATTGCCCGGCATTTTGAAGACTGCGCGCATGGGCTATGACGGCAAGGGCCAGGTGCGCGTGACGAGCGTCGAGCAATTGCGTGCCGCTTATCACGATTTGAGCGGCGTGGTCTGTGTGCTCGAAAAGATGCTGCCGCTGGCTTATGAAATTTCCGTGTTGGCAGCACGCGGCATCGATGGCGAAGCGGTGGTCTATCCGATTGCGGAAAATGTTCATCGCGACGGCATTCTGTTTACCACCACCGTGCCCAGCCCGAATGTATCGGCGGCAATCGCTGAACAGGCGCAGCAGGCGGCGCTCGATATCATCGGCGAGCTAGGCTATGTCGGCGTGCTGTGCATTGAATTTTTTGTGCTGCAAGACGGCAGCCTGGTTGTCAACGAAATGGCGCCTCGTCCGCACAATAGCGGGCATTACACGATGGATGCCTGCGTCACCAGCCAGTTCCAGCAGCAGGTGCGGGCAATGGCGCAATTGCCTTTGGGCGACGTGCGCCAGCATTCGCCGACAGTCATGTTGAACATCCTGGGCGATGTCTGGTTTGATACCGACGGGCGTTTGCGTGAGCCGGCCTGGGATCAGGTGCTGGCATTGCGCGGTGCCCATCTGCATCTGTATGGGAAGGCCGAAGCGCGCCCCGGACGCAAGATGGGCCACGTCACTTTCGTCGCAGTCACGATGGAAGAAGCACAGGCCAACCTGCGCGCCGCCTGCCGCGTCCTCGACATCCCGGTCTAAGCATGGCAACGCACGAAGCCATCGAGGCGGCGGCGCGGGTACTCGAAGCCGGCGGTTTGGTCGCCTTTCCGACCGAAACAGTCTACGGCTTGGGTGCCGACGCCGAAAACCCGCGCGCTGTCGCCGCCATTTATGCCGCCAAAGGGCGACCATCGAATCATCCGGTAATCGTCCACGTTGCTCCCGAAGCGGACCTCGCATACTGGGTGACGGAAATTCCTGTTGATGCACGTAAATTGATCGAGGCATTTTGGCCCGGTCCATTGACCTTGATCCTGAAGCGCGCCGAACATATTCCCAGCGCGGTGTCGGGTGGTCAGGATTCCATCGGCCTGCGTTGCCCGTCACACCCGGTGGCGCAGGCCCTGTTGCGCGCATTCAAGTCCGGTAAGGGCGGTGTGGCGGCGCCTTCGGCGAATAAGTTTGGACATGTCAGTCCGACCACCGCGCAACATGTGCGCGACGAATTTGGCGACGAATTGACTTGTGTGTTGGATGGTGGTCAAAGCGAGGTCGGGATCGAATCGACGATCATCGATTTATCGCGTGGAAGTGTCGCCATGCTGCGGCCAGGGCAAATATCTGCCGAGCAAATTGCAGCGGTTCTCGGCGTGTGGCCGCAAGCTTCCGACGCCACGGCGCCACGGGTATCGGGCGCGCTGGATTCGCACTATGCGCCGCGCACTCCGGTGGCCTTGATTGCATTGGAAAAGTTGCCTGCAGCATTGCAAAAATTGCTTGCGCATGGCCGGCGTGTTGCGCTTATACAACGGGCATCCCAAGTATTTGCGGGTACGGTCACACGACTAGCCATGCCGTCTGATCCTGCCGGTTATGCTCACGAACTCTATGCGGCGTTGCGAACCATGGATTTGGCCGGTGCCGATATTATTTTGATTGAAGCTCCACCGCCAAATGATGATTGGCAAGGCATCAATGATCGCTTGCGACGCGCGGCTTACAGCTCGTCAAGTGTGTTGGATCACCTGTAAGTTGATCGAATGCAGTTGATAATGGCTATACAAGTTTACAGAACGATGACATACTAAACCCAGAGAAATAGAACGGCTGTTCTTTTTTCGCAATCAAACAAAATCCTATAGGAGACAAAATGCGTCAATACAAATTTGCGGTTGGCTTGCTGTCGGCCGCCATTCTGGCCGGTTGCGGCGGCGGCAGCGGCTCAGCCGGTAATCAAAGTACAAAAATTCAATTCACTTCCCAAGTGACGTTCGGTGATAGTTTGAGCGATGTCGGTAGCTATGCAGTAGGTGATGTGGCCGCCTTGGGTGGCGGGAAATATACCGTCAACAGCATCCCTGCATCACCCCAAAACTGGACCGAATTAATGGCCGAATCACTCGGTTTGCCTGCGCCATGTGCTGCGCAAACGGGTCTGGACGGTTTTTCCGACGCGATTCTCTCATCCCAGCCCAGCCTGGCGCCTCTGGCAGCTTTGTCGCCGGACGGCTTTGCCGTTCCGACAGTCAATCATGCCGGTTGCTACGGCTATGCGCAAGGCGGTTCACGCGTGACGCTGCCTTACGGCCCAGGCAATGCGCTGCTTTCGACGACGCTCGGCGGATCGCCGATCCTCGGTCAATTGACTCTTCCAGTCCAAGCGCAAATTCAAAATCATTTGAACGCGATTGGTGGAAAATTCAGCGGTACGGAAATTGTGTTCGTGCTGGCTGGCGCCAATGACTTGTTTGTTCAATATGCGACCAGCGCAGTTGCTGCGGGAACTGCGGCAGTAGGAGCGCAAGTGACAACGCAAGTAACGGCCAATATTACAGCACAGGCGACCGCTGATATTCAATCCGGTACCTGCACGCCAGCTAATGCACAAGCGACCAATTGCGCCACCCAGGCAGAGGGCGAATTGTGGCAGGCATCGCTTGGCAGCACCGCTGCAATAACTGCGGCAGTAACTGCCCAGGTAACTGCGGATGTTGGCGCCGGCACTTGCGTACCCGCCAATGCGCAAGCCAGTAATTGCGTCGCGCAGGCCGAAACTGAGTTGGTGACGGCCTATTTCGGCCCAACCGGCGGTGCGGCCACGCAAGCAGAAGGCCAATTGTGGCAGGCGTCGCTTGGCAGCCCGGCTGCAGTGACGGCGGCCGTAACGGCCCAGGTAACTGCCGATGTTACAGCCGGCACATGCACCCCGACCAATGCCCAAGCCAGCAATTGCATCCCGCAAGCTGAAACCGAATTGGTGACTGCATACCTGACCGCGCAAGCCACTGCAGCAGGTAATGCTGCGGGCCTGAGTGGACCTGGTGCAGCAGCAGCAGTGGCTGCGATGCAGACGGCAGGCCAGCAATTGGCTGGATATGTGAACAACATGATTCTTGCCAACGGCGCCAAGTATGTCACCGTCATAAACATTCCTGATGTCGGCACCACCCCTTTCGGCAATGCACTGAGTGCACCGGCGCTGGCCTTGGTCAATCAAATGGTTTTGACCTTCAATTCCACGCTGCAAGCGGGTGTTGCAAGCAGCCCGAATGTGGTGTTCGTTGATGCCAACGCGCAGAGCCATTTGAATACGCAGAATCCAGGCCAATACGGATTGACCAACGTGACAACCCCGGCTTGTAATCTTTCGCCAGCGGCCAATCCACTGGGCTCGTCGTTGACCTGCACCACAAACAACGTGATCTCAGGCGATATTTCCCACTATATGTTTGCCGATTCGGTTCACCCAACGCCGTATAGCTATTCATTGCTGGCCAAATATATTGCCACGCAAATGGCCGTACGAGGCTGGTTGTAATCATTGCGAGTGAACTGGCGGTCCATTCGATTGGCAACATCAATGCCGAGGATGGAACCGCTCCTTACAAAAAGGATTTGGAGACATACATGAGAGATAATATGAATCACACAAATACGCGATCCAAGGCAGCGTTGAAAACTCTGTTGATCGCACTGGCTTTCGGCGCATGCGCATCGGCTTCCGCCCAGACCGCAGGTACCTGGTCGGTTTCAGCTGGTGTTAATAACATTTCACCGCAAGGCAGCACTGACGCGCTTAGTGCGCCGGCAATCGTCAATAGCACTACCAAGGTCAGCAGTGACATGGAGCCTATCCTCGAGGTTTCCTACATGTTCACCGACCATATTTCGGCTGAATTTGGGATTGGCTCAATCTACAAGCACGATTTATCCGGTTCCGGTTCACTGTCAGGTGCTGGCAAACTTGGATCGCTGGAGCAATTGCCGCCGACGATATTTGCGCAATACCATTTCCTGGATGCAGATTCGCCATATCGCCCTTACGTTGGCCTCGGAGTGACGTATGCGATTTTCCGCGATGAAACCGGTTCCGGCACATTGACCGCGATTTCGAATCCTGGCGGCCCACCGACGACATTTACGGTTGACAATGCATGGGGTGTCACACCGCAACTTGGTATGACATTGACATTCCCTGACAAAAAATGGTTTATCGACGGGATGATAGGTAAAACCTATATCAGCACGACCGTTCACCTGTCCACCGGGCAATCGGCTACCGCGCCGCTGAATCCGATCGTGACATCGCTCGTGGTTGGGTATCGGTTCTAACAGCAGGAACTTTATTCGGGCGCCGTTGCAGGCGTCCGAATACAAAAAAGACCGCGTACAGTGTTTCTGTGCGCGGTCTTTTTCTTTGGGAAATGCAGGCTTACTGGAATGCCTGGATGCCGGTTTGGGCGCGGCCCAAAATCAAGGCGTGAATATCATGCGTGCCTTCGTAGGTATTGACCACTTCCAGATTGACCATATGGCGGATCACGCCAAATTCGTCAGAAATTCCGTTGCCGCCCAGCATATCGCGTGCGACGCGCGCAATATCCAATGATTTTCCGCAGGAATTGCGTTTCATGATGGACGTGATTTCTACCGCAGCGGTTCCTTCATCCTTCATGCGCCCCAAGCGCAGGCAGCCTTGCAAAGCCATTGTGATCTCGGTTTGCATGTCGGCCAATTTCTTTTGCACCAATTGATTGGCTGCCAACGGCCTGCCGAATTGCTTGCGATCAAGCACATATTGACGGGCCGTATGCCAGCAAGCTTCGGCTGCCCCCAAGGCGCCCCATGCAATACCGTAACGGGCCGAATTCAAGCAGGTAAATGGTCCTTTCAAGCCGCGAACTTCCGGGAACGCGTTTTCTTCAGGACAGAACACGTCGTCCATGACGATTTCACCGGTAATCGATGCACGCAAGCCGAATTTTCCGTGAATAGCAGGCGCCGACAATCCCTTCATGCCTTTTTCCAGGACGAAGCCGCGAATCTCGCCCGCATCGTCTTTTGCCCAGACCACAAAGACATCGGCGATCGGTGAATTGGAAATCCACATCTTGCTGCCGGACACGCTATATCCGCCTGCCACCTTCTTGGCGCGGGTCACCATCGACCCTGGGTCGGAGCCATGGTTGGGTTCGGTCAAGCCGAAGCATCCGATCCACTCGCCCGATGCCAGTTTAGGCAGGTATTTTTCCTTTTGGGCCTCTGTGCCGAATTCGAAAATAGGCACCATGACCAAGGAAGATTGCACGCTCATCATTGAGCGATAGCCTGAATCGATGCGTTCCACCTCACGCGCAATCAAGCCGTAGCTGACGTAATTCAAGCCGGGGCCGCCGTATTGTTCAGGAATGGTTGGTCCCAATAGGCCGAGCTCGCCCATTTCGCGAAAAATGGAAGGATCGGTTTGCTCATGGCGAAACGCTTCCAGGATACGCGGTTGCAATTTATCGCGGCAATATGCCTGCGCTGCGTCGCGCACCATGCGTTCCTCTTCTGTCAATTGCTGGTCAAGCAGAAGCGGGTCATCCCAATGGAATTGGGCTTTCATCTTTTTCGTGGGGTGGGGTGCGTTCATTGGCATTTTCCTGTTTGAATAATGCGCCTGTTTGATATCCTGACCTTGGCGCTTGTGGCTCGCGTTATTGTACGCCTGCTTCTGGGCAGATCACTCAGTCTGTGGTCGCGACAAAGCGGCCGCCATGAAAAACCAGGGCTTGCTGGGCCTGAACGTCGCAGCGTTCGACTTCACCGACGAAAATGACGTGGTCTCCCTCCGGGTAACGGCTCCGATTGTGGCATTCGAACCAGGCGGCTGCACCCTTCAAAATCGGCAAGCCAGTACGCGAAAGCGCAAATTCGACGCCCTCGAAGCGATTGCTGGTGCGGCGCGAAAAACGCTCCGCCAGGTCGGCTTGATCGGCAGCCAACACATTGATGACATAATGGGAATTTTCGGTAAAGATCGGCAGGCTGTTGGCGTTCTGCGACAGACTCCATAGCACCAAGGGCGGATCTAGCGACACTGAATTGAATGAACTCGCCGTCAAGCCGAGAAAACTGCCGTCCGCCAAGCGCGTCGTGATGACTGTGACGCCCGTGGCAAACTGCGACAGCGCCTCGCGAAAATGGCGGGCGTCGAATTCGGGAGATTTCTTGGGGCTTTTTTGCATTTAAGGCTCAATCGTGGACGATTGTCATCATTATGCCGAAAAACATCCGCCATTGTCGCAAAAGGGACCGCGATGGCCAGGAACATGGTGGATGCCCGTGAGCAGCGTAAATTCCTCCTCTCACGGCCACCATAAGCCTATTTCCGGCCGCCTATGGTGCTGGCCAGCATTTCCTTGCGCACCAGCGCCTTGAACGATTGCGGCATCCAGGGTCTGGCAGCGACCAGAATACTGATCGGCGTTTTGTCGTCATACGGCAATTTCACTTCATCCTGATGCAATTGAGAGAATTCGCGCGCCACCTGCTTGAGCCTGCTCAGCAGTGCTGCGATCGATTGTTTTGACAACATGACATTCACCAATTGCATGATTTCGTCTTCGCCATCGAATTTGGACGCCAAATAATCGCTGTAAGCCAATTCCCGGAAATGCGTCTGGATCGGCCCATTCGGAATCCAGTGGAACGTGCGCGATACCAGTAGTTTGACGCGGTTATTCGGTAGCAACTCTAGAAAACCTATCTTATCGAGGCGAACTAGATGCTTGACTACCTCGGCTTCGGTAATGTCATAGACCTTGACGATTTGCTCGACACTGATCAAATTCAAGACCGATACGGCAATCACGAATATTTTCGGGTTGCCGATGATTTCCTTTTCCTGCTCGTAGCTTAATTGCGAAATCAGCTGCGATTCGTCATGGGCGAGATTGGCGATGTCCCGGAATTCGATACCCGCTGCCTGCAACACTTGATCGAGACGCTGCAAGGTAAAATTTTTCTGTGAAAACATGCGCTTCACACTCGCTTCCGACATCTTGATGCGCGCAGCCAGATCGGCATAGGTGATGCCGCGCGCCTTCAGTTCCCGCTTCAGTGAGTCGACCAGAGTGGTGGCATGCAGCATGTGGGGCCTATTTGTGGATTCGGGTAGGGGAAAATGATACACCAGGAGCGAGCTTGGAATTCATTCGTAGAATCTCCGCGAACATCCTGATAATCCACGCTAAAACATGATTGGAGGAGCGGCTAATCGACGATACGAGTGCTGTATTTCTCCCACATTGTCCGGTATGCGCTCTCAAGATCGAGCGTAAATCCGCGCTCGTCGCTTAGGGCGGATTTAGCCAGCCGCGCTCTCATCCCAGAACGTAATGCCGACAATCTTTCCAGATTTTGTGCCAATTGAACCGCGATATTGACGTACTCAGGATAACTGGTTGCCGCCAGATCAGGAAGACCGAGGTCTTTGAGTATGGCAAATCCCATTCTGGATACAAACGATTGCCCCATCATCGTGACCAAGGGCAGCCCCAGCCACAGGGTTTCGCAAGTTGTGGTTCCACCGTTGTAGGGGAAGGTATCCAGGCAGATGTCGGTTTGAAGCAAGCGTTGTCGATATTCGTCGAGCGCCGCAAAGCGATGAAAAACGACCCTTTCCTTTACAACACCATGAATTGCAAACCTGTTTTCCAGCGATATTTGTGCAGCGTTACTCGTTATACCCATTAACACCATGCGTGAATCCGGTACCGCGTGCAGAATCGCCGCCCATGCTTCGAGCATCGGGGCGGATATTTTTGCTATTTGATTGTTCGAAGCAAAGGTGACGAAACCATTCGCCAAAGCCGGTAGCGGCGAGACCTCCGGCAAATTGGGTGCGGGGCGGAATGTCCACCAAAGCCGATCGCTGAAGCGGTATAGCTCTTCGCTGTAGAAGCGATCATTGCCGGGCGGATCGGCATCCGCATTGGTCAGTCGATAGTCCATCGTCGAAAGGCCGGTGGTATCGATATAGCCAAGGTAGGTAACCTGAATGGGGGCCGGCTTCCGGGCGAATGTCAACAATCGGTTGTTGCCCGTATGCCCGGAAAGATCGACCAGAATGTCAATTCCGTCGGCGCGAATGCGCTCGCTGAGATCATGATCGGACATCATGGCGCACGGAATGAATCGATTTGAAAGCGCCGCGAATTGCGTGGTGAAATCATCTCCGCCATCGAAATTATGATAGCAATAAATTTCAAACTTCTTTCTGTCGTGATTGGCAAGTATTGGCAGAATGAAAAGGGCCACGGAATGTCGACGCAAGTCACCCGATACATAGCCGATTTTTAAGCGACGTTCTGTCCGTCGATCATTGGCGTGCGGTTGCCATGCGTGCTGCAGCGGCGATTCAAACCGCTCCGCAAATTGCCGATGTTCAGCATGCATTTCTGCTTGCGTTAGCGCTTCGCCAGCTTGCAATGCCATCAGCAGGTTGGAATAGGTATCTGTTTGAAGCGGATTGTACGAAATCGATTTGCGATAATACGAAATCGATTCTTTCGTATCACCTCGCTCTCTTGAAAGATTTCCAAGAAAATCCAGCGCTTCCGTAAAATCCGGCTTGATGGCGACCGCCTTCTTGATTTGCTCGATTGCTTCGTCAAGCATGCCAGATTCGTGTGCAATGCTGCCGAGTGCATAATAGGCGTTGTGCGAGTTGGGCTTCAAGCTAATGGCGAGCAGGAGATGCTCTTTTGCCTGATCAAATTTGTGCTGTTTGGAGAGTGCCAGTCCCAAATTGTTGTGCGCGTCGGCGTAATCGGGATTGCTGGCGACGGCATGTTGATAGCATAGAGCGGCGCTTTCCCAATCGCCTTGATCCAAAAATGCATCGCCCTGGTTTTTGTACGCAATTCCGGCAGTCGCGTTTGCGGCGGAAATATTTTCTTGCGTGACTTCACGCATGGCTCTGCCGTTAAGATTAAATATCTGTCCGAACCAATTCAGCATGTTCACCCTTTTTTCACTGCATCGAGCTGGTTAGATACACTTTCCACATATCCCGATACGCGCTCTCAAGCCCCCTTGTGAACCGATCTTCATCACTGAGTGAGGATTTGGCCATGTGCTCGCGCAGCCCTGATCGCAAGACCGACAATCGCTCCAGATTTTGCGCCAATTCTGCAGCAACGTTATTTGCCGCCAATTCGGATAGGCCGATTTCTTTCAGTAAAGCATATCCCATTCGAGACACAAACGATGAGCCCGTCAGGGTGATCAAGGGCAGTCCCAACCAAAGCGTTTCGCAGGTGGTCGTGCCGCCGTTATAAGGAAACGAATCTAGGCTGATGTCGGTTTGAAGCAGCAGTTGGCGATACTCGGCGAGCGGCACCATGCCGTGGAATGTCAGCCTGCCGCAATCGATGCCGTGCGAGGCAAATCGTTCTTCGAACGATTTTCTTGCGACGCCGCTGGAAATACCCATCAAGACCAGCCGTGAATCAGGGACGGCATGCAAGAGTTCCGCCCAGGTATCGAGCATCGCCATTGAAATCTTGGAGACATGGTTATTCGACGAAAAGGTCACGAACCCGTTTGCCAGTGCCGGTAACGGCGATATTTCCGGCAGGTCGGGCGCGGGACGGTAGGCCCACCAAAGATGATCCTGGAAGCGAATCAATGTTTCGCTGTAATAGTGCTCGTTGCCCGGTGGGTCGGTGTCTGCATGCGTCAATCGATAGTCCATGGCCGACAGGCCGGTCGTATCGATATAACCAAGGTAGGAAACCTGCACTGGCGCAGGTTTTCGCGCAAATACCGGCAAGCGATTGTGCGCCGTATGACCAGCGAGATCGACCAATATATCAATCCCGTCGGCGCGTATGCGCTGCGCCAGTTCGTCGTCAGACATGCCGGCACAGCGCACGAAACGGCTGGCGATGGTGGCGATCTCGGCCGTCAGTGCGTCCTCTTCCGGGTAAATCGAATAACAGAAAATCTCGAATTGCTGTTGGTCATGCGATGTCAATATCGGCAGCACAAACAGGGCAACCGAGTGTCGACGGAAATCGGGCGATACATAGCCGATTTTCAGGCGTCGCTCCGGGCTCTTGTCGTTGGCATGAGGGCGTCGTGTCGTCTTCAAAGGCGCTTCGAATTGTGCGGCAAACCGTTTGTGTTCGGCAAACAATTCCGCTTGCGTCGACGAGCCCTCAAATTGCAAAGCCAGCAGCAGATCGGAATGGGTAGCCGCCAGTTGTGGATTGAGCGAACTCGCTTTGCGATAGCAATCGACGGAAGCTTGTAGTTTGCCCTGTTCCCTGAGAAGGCGGCCAAGGTAATCCAACGCGGCCGGGAAGTCGGGCCGGATCGAAATCGCCTGCAGGAAGTGATCGACCGCCTCATCGATGTTGCTGCGTTGCTGAGCAATAATTCCCAGCATGTAAAATGAGTTATAGGACTGGCTGTCCAACTGAATGGCTTGCTTGAATTGCGCGATCGCTTCGTCATACCGGCGTTGGTCCGTCAAGATCAAGCCAAGGTTGTTGTGGGCAGCGGCGTTGTTCGGATTACTCGCGATCGCCTCACGGTAACACGATGCGGCCCGTGCCAGATCGCCCTGATCCAGATAAATGTCGCCCTGGTTTTTGCATTCGTTACTGACATTGAAGCTGTCGTCGACTTGATGAGGCTGGGAGTCAATAAGTGTGTGCTGACTCGCATGCGCCGTTTTCCCCGAAAGAGGAAAAAGCTTGTTAATCCATTTCAGCATGGTTGAAAGCGTAGTCGCATTGAAGTGTTTGCCATTTCATCCAAAGTCGACGAATAATACTCCAAATCAATCGGAGTTCGACGGAACGGATTGCCGATAATGCGCTCTAATAGCAATATATGATTACCGGTTTTAAAGGGCAATAGAGTGTTCGTTTTATCGCGTGGGCAAATAGATCGTTGCCTCAGATCATATGCATGTTAAAGTATTTGCAACTTTCGATGTAAAGCCAATATAAAACATGAGAGCTTGCTGATTTTATAAAAACTCGTGAAGGAAACGTACTGTGAGTAACCAATTAGATATTGCAACCCTGGGCGGCGGATGTTTTTGGTGCCTTGAGGCGGTGTATCAACAATTGAAGGGCGTGCATGCCGTGGAATCTGGATACACTGGCGGACAGGTTCCCAATCCGACCTATGAGCAGGTTTGCACCGGCACCACCGGACATGCCGAAGTCATCCGTGTCAGTTTCGATCCCGATATCGTCAGCTATCGCGAGATCCTCGAAGTATTCTTCACGATTCACGACCCGACGACCTTGAATCGCCAAGGCAATGATGTCGGCACACAGTATCGCTCAGTCATTTATTTTCACTCGCCGGAGCAACGCGAAGTAGCCAGGCATGTCATCGCGGAGATGGCCATCGTATGGGATGCGCCGCTAGTGACTGAGTTAAGTCCCGCCGAGACCTACTATAAGGCCGAGGAATATCATCAGAATTATTTCCGGCAAAACCCTTTGCAAGGATATTGCGCCTTCGTAGTGGCGCCGAAAGTCGCGAAATTCCGCCAGACTTTCGCCACCAAGCTGAGCGCCTGACTAACTGATCCGTCAACGATGTAGTTGATGAATCAAGGCTGCAAGCGCAGGCGCTGCCATGTGCCGTCCGCTTGCAATTTATACTGGATGCGGTCATGCAAGCGTGACGGCCGCCCTTGCCAAAATTCAATCGCATCGGGAATCAGTCGATAACCGCCCCAATGGGCGGGGCGCGGCGGGTGATCGCCATATTGCTGCTCCACTTGCACATACTTCGCTTCCAGCTGCTCGCGATCGGCAATGGGCATACTTTGCGCCGATGCCAGCGCGCCAAGCTGGCTTTTGACTGGGCGACTGTGGAAATAGGCGTCGCTTTCCGCAGTGGAAAGACGCTCGACCCGGCCTTCGATACGCACCTGGCGCTCCAGCTCAATCCAATAAAACAGTAGCGCGGCAAATGGTTTGTCTTGCAGTTCGCGGCCTTTGCGGCTTTCATAATTGGTGAACCAGGTGAACCCGTTCGAGCCATAATCCTTGATCAGCAAAATTCGCGAAGATGGCCTGCCGTCTGCGCCGACAGTGGCAACACTCATTGCATTGGCTTCGGGAACCTCGGCATTTAATGCCTCCTTAAACCATTTGGAAAACTGCTGAATCGGATCAGGATCGGTCTCTGTTTCCGACAGGTTGGCTTGGCAATATTCTTTCCGTAAATGTGCAATCGACATGATGATTTCCAAAATTATTGATCAATGCCCCGACGGCGGCGCATCGCCAGCCCTAGCTCCGCCATTTGCGCCGGACTGAATAGTCTTTTTGCCATCGGCGCGATGTTGGTTTCTTCTTTTTCCATATGCGACGTGTATAGTGCGACAAATTTTCCCACTTCGTCGGCAGAGAGCGCAGATGAATCGCCGGATGCCACTTGCTTCAATTGCAGCGCCAAACTTTGCCAAAGGGCTTCCATTTGTTGATGTTCCAACATGATTTCCGGCATTAATGCGTTGAGGCGTTTTGCATCGTCGTCCACAGCCATGTTTTGCAACATCGGCAATAAGTCCTGCTCCTCATCGGCGTGATGTTTTGGCGCTGCTTCGTCAAAGTAACGCAAAATGGCCGTTGCACCTTGTTTTGCATCAAGATCCGCTCCGAATTCCGGCAAATGACCCGGCAATTTCTGCATGGTCAGCAATTGCTTGCGTATCTTGTCGTGGCAGTGCTTGAGAACGGCGATCGGTTGATCGAAATCGGGAGCAGAGTCGAATAAGGTGTTGCTCATGGTTAGATATTCCTTTGAAGGTTGGTGTTCATTATGCCCAATATTCGCATGTCCGTTAAAATAGCGGGATGACGACCATAAATTCGCTTTCCCCCCCTGCAGCATCCCACGATATTGATTTTGAGCGCCGCTTCGGCGGTATCGCGCGCCTTTACGGTGATGCCGCGCTTGCCCGTTTTCGGGCTTCTCATATTTGCGTTATCGGCGTTGGCGGCGTCGGTTCCTGGGTGGTGGAGGCTTTGGCGCGTAGTGCGATCGGCCGCATTACCATGATAGACCTCGATAATTTGGCCGAGTCGAATATCAATCGGCAAATTCACGCGCTGACCGATACCCTGGGGCAGGCCAAGGTGAGCGCCCTGGCGCAGCGCATTGCCCAGATCAACCCTTATTGCCAGGTCACCGAGATTGAAGACTTCGTGAGCGCCGACAATCTCGATGAAATGATCGGTTCGCGCGCGTATGACTATGTGATTGATGCAATCGACAACGTCCGTGCCAAAACGGCGTTGATTGCCTATTGCCGCGCGCATGGCATCAAGCTGGTCACGATAGGCGGCGCCGGGGGACAGGTCGATCCCACCAAGATTGAAGTGCGCGACCTGTGCCGCACCGAACAGGAGCCGTTGCTGGCGAAAGTACGCAAACGCCTGCGAGCCGAGCATCGTTTTCCGCGCGGCACCAAGAACAAGTTTGGCATCGATGCCGTGTTTTCGACCGAGCCCTTGCGCTTTCCTGAAATGGAAGAAGCTTGCGCCATCAATGATGACGAGCCGGCGGGCGTTACCGGATTGAATTGCGCGGGTTTCGGTTCGGCAATGGTCGTCACTGCTGCATTTGGCTTGGTGGCGGCATCGCACGTATTGAATAAATTGGCGGCAAATGCCGGGCTTGAAACTGAAATTGAAAAAGCCGGCCTGACGCCGGAAAACCAGGTTCTATAGCGGTCAAATCAGACGCCGATATCCTCGTTCCACAAATCCGGCTTGGCCGCGATGAAGTCGCTCATCATCTGGATGCATTGATGATCCTGCAGCACGTCGACTCGCACACCGTGTGAACGCAGCCACGACTCCTCGCCCATGAACGTGTGGTTTTCGCCGACGATCACTTTGGGGATGCCGTACAGATTGATTGCGCCGCTGCACATCGGGCATGGCGAGAGCGTGGTGTAGAGCACCGATTCCCGATATACCTGCGCTGGCTGCCTGCCGGCATTTTCCAGCGCATCCATTTCACCGTGCAAAATGGCGCTGCCTTTTTGCACCCGACGATTGTGTCCGCGCCCGATGATGACATCATTATGAACAATCACCGAGCCGATTGGAATGCCGCCTTCAGATAAGCCGAGCATGGCTTCGTCGATTGCAGCCTGCATGAAAGCATCCATTTCATTTGTCCTTTGTTTCATGTGCTGTCGGGGGCAACGCTACTAGGGGCATTGCGTCTGTTGATGTTGCTTCAGCCAACTTTCGAAGCGATCGATCGGCATTGGGCGGGCAACAAAATAGCCTTGCGCAAAATTGCACCCATAGGCGCGCAAGCGCTCCAATGAGGCCTCGGTTTCCACGCCCTCGGCAATCACTTCAAGATCCATGATGTGTCCAAGATCGATGGTGGAGCGCACGATTTTGTCGTCGTCGGCATCGTCATCCATATGCAGCACGAAGGACTTATCGATCTTGATTTCTTCCACCGGAAGGCGCTTCAGGTAAGAGAGTGACGAATAGCCGGTGCCGAAGTCATCGATCGACAAGCGCATGCCGAGTTCGCGCAGGCGCTCCAGCGCTTGCAAGCCCTGGACTGGGTCTTCCATGGCCGCGCTTTCCGTGACTTCCAGACTCAATAAATGACGTGGAATCTGATGCTTGTTCAGCAGCGTATCGATGAATTCCGGGAAGCTGGGGTCGGTGAGGTCACGTGCCGAGAGGTTCACGCAAAGCCCGATCTCCTGCTCCGCCAGTTGCCATGCGGCGAGTTGAGTACACGCATGCTCCAGTACCCAGCGGCTGATTTTCCGAATCGCGCCGGTTTGCTCGGCGAATGGAATAAAGCTATCCGGCGGGACAATCCCGCGTTGCGGATGCTGCCAGCGCACCAAGACTTCGGCACGCGGCACGCTGCCGGTTTTCAGGCAAAGTTGCGGCTGAAAATACAGCACCAGTTCATCATGCTCGACTGCATGCCTTAATTCGCTGAATAAGGACAGATTATCCTTGATGCCCTTGGCATGGGTTGGATCGTATAGCACGGGGCCGCTGTTGGCGCGTTTGGCAGCATGCATCGCCTGGTCCGCGCACAAGAGCAAGCGATCCGGCTCGTTTCCGTGCTGCGGCGACAACGCAATGCCGATGCTGGCTTCGACGTCCACCGGTTGACCTGCGACATCAATCGGGCGTGACATTGCGCTCAAGATCTGATTGGCGGTATCCAACGCTGTGTTTTTCGAGCCGCCGGTCTCACCCTGCGTCAACAGAATGCTGAATTCATCGGCTTGCTGACGGGCGACCATGCCGCCGGTGCCGTCAAGAATTGCCTGGATGCGCTTGCCAACTTCTTTCAGCAAGGCGTCACCGGCTTCGTAACCCAAGGCGTCGTTGACATTCTTGAAACGACTCAGGTTCATCGTCATTACGCTGATTTCGCGATGTTTCGCTGTGCTATCGGCCAGTGCTTCGCTTAATTGCAGATGGAATTTTGTCCGATTTGGCAAGCCCGTCAAGGTATCGAAATAGGCGAGCATGCCGATCCGCTTTTCACGGGCATCGATGCCGTGCCGCATGCGATCCAAGGCGCTCAGCAGGGTTTTCAACTCGCCGTCACCGGTTTGCGGCAGCGGCGAATCCAACCGCCCTTGCGCGATTTCATTGGCGAACTGGATCGCACCGGAAAGCGGCCGCACGATCGATCTGGTGATGGCGTAGGCCGAGATTGCCGCGATCAGGGTCGCCAGCAGGCCGAACGCCGTGATCAGGTTTTTTGCGAGTTCACCGGCTTCGCCATTCGACGCGATCTGCATTTCGACCCGATGGTTTTGCAATGCCACCAGCTCTTCCAGCCGTTGCTCCAGCAAGGTGAGCTTGGGTACGGTTTGACTGACCATCAAGCGTTTTGCGCTCGCCGGATCGAGTTCGATTTCAGCCCCGGTCGCATTAATGGATTTATCGAAGTCCTCGCGGGCATCGAGCACTTGAAAAAAGGTCGCCGAATCGTTGTTGCCACTTTCGGAATTGCGCAATGCTTCGAGCGCTTTCGATAACTGATCCTTGTGTTGATCGATGTTGCCGTACACAGGGACTCGCGCTTCGCGGTCATCGAGGAAAAACAGGGAATACAAGGCAGTGACCTGTGAACGGGCCGAGAACTGTGCTGAATGGGCCAGGGCGGATTTATGCAATCCATCGCTGCGCAGGAATTCCGAGCTTGCCTGCAGTTGATTGATTTGCAAAACGCTGAAAAATGCGACCCCGGCGAGAAATAGCAAAAGGGTGACAAACGCTACTGCCAGTTTTCTGCCCACAGTCCAATTTCGCATATGCAATGTGACTCCTGATGGTCTTTGCGTTTCGCCTAATAGACGGTATCCGGCAAGTGGCTGAAGTAGTTGATTGTAAGCTGGAACGGAGAAAGATATTTTGACAACTGTACGAATCAACGTGTCGACGCGCTGATCTGTCGCCGCATCGCAATGGAGCTTACAACGTCCGGCCCCAGTTTCGTATATTATTGCTCAAACTGGAATGGTGCGTTCCAATTATTGCACTTTATTGTTGTAAGCAACTCACTTACACTGCATCCTTAATCAATTTCTTTGGTATCACAGCTTCGTTTGAAGCTTGCCTTCTGTTATTGAAGGTATATGCTTGACTAAGCAATTATTGTTGTGGATAACATGACGGATTCAACCGCTTCTTTGTTTGCAAGTGACCAGTACCAATCGGCCGATGGCATCGGTCATTTATTGGCGCGGGCGCGCAATATGCTGGCGAAATCCCTGGATGTGGTATTGGCCGAACATGAAATCACACATACGCAAGGCGTCATTTTGTGGCTGCTATCGACCGGAAAATTTGCGACCGCTACCGATTTGGCGCGTGAACTGTATATCGATGCGGCATCGATGACGCGCATGATCGATCGCTTGGAAAAACGCAAATTGATCGTTCGCATGCCACGGGGCGATGATCGGCGCGTGATCAATTTGCGCCTTACGCCGGCGGGGCGTATTTTGGCCGAGCAGTTGCCTGAAATTTATAGCGCAGTGATGGGACGGAATTTCGCCGGATTCAGTCGTGACGAAGTATCGCAGTTGCGCACTTTATTGAACAAGCTCCTCGCCAATTGCACCAATAGTGCAACCAGTAGCGCGGTCTAATGTAGTCGGTAATGTAGCCAACACTGCATTCAGTAAGTCCGGCGGGCGCCAGCGAGAAGTTCGGCGCCGCTTCGAATACCAGATCGAATAGCAGGCTCCTTCTAATGAATGTCAATGCGAATTTTTAGCAGATTGTCGAAACAATGATGAAATCAATTTCTTCCTCCATGCCACTGCAGCGAAAAAGCGCATCGAAAACGCTTTTGGTTATGAGCATATCGGCATTGCTGCTTAGTGCCTGTGCTAATTTCAAAGGCATAGGAAGCGATGCCCATACCAAGGCGCCAGGCGATTACGCGACCGCCAACACTTTGCCAGGCCAAGGCGGTCAATGGCCGGCCGAGAATTGGGCCGGCAACATAGGTGGTGCGCCGTTGCAAGCGCTGGTCGATGAAGCCGTGGCAAATAACCCCGGATTGCAAATTGCTGCTGCGCGCGTCAATGCAGCGCGCGCGATGGCCGAGGGCGCGGGCGCCGAATCAAAACCAACTGTCGGGGCCAGCTTTAGCGATACCTATGAGCGATTCACGGAAAACGGCTTGATTCCGCCGCCCTATGCCGGTCACTACTATCAGGACGGCGAGCTGGCGCTCAGTTTTTCCTACGATTTCGATTTCTGGGGCAGGCATTCCGCCGATTTGCGTGCCGCCATATCGGATGACAAAGCAGCGCAGGCGGAACAATACAATGCGCGACTGCTGCTGACTACCGCTATCACGCGTTCATGGATACAACTGGCGCGCCAGTATGACCAATTGGATCTGGTCGAACAGCAACAGGAAATACGCAACAAAATTGATCGCTTGACGCAGTTGCGTCTCAAGGCCGGCCTGGACACGCAAACCGACAAGCAACAGGCTGTATTGCAAACGGCGGTTTTGCGTACCGAGCGGGCGCAATGGCAGGAAGCGATTGCGTTGACGCGCAACCAGTTGGCGGCATTGATCGGCAAAGGCCCGGACCGCGGACAAAGCATCGCGCGCCCGGCCTTGCCTTCGGATGAAGCGCTCAAGCTGCCTGACGATTTGCCGTTAGCGTTAATGGGGCGTCGCCCCGATATCGTCGCGGCACGCTGGCGCGTCGAAGCGGCGCAAGGCGGTATCGATGCAGCCAAGACGCAGTTCTACCCCAACGTCAATATCTCGGCCTTTATCGGATCTTCCACGCTCGGCTTGCAATACCTGTTGAAAGACAGCAGCCGGATCGATGGCATTGCCCCGGCCATCAGCATGCCGATTTTCGAAGGCGGCCGCTTGCGCGCGCAATTGAAAGGGAAGGTTGCGGCTTATGATGCGGCGGTCGCCACCTATAATCAAGCGTTGAATGATGCCTTTCACGATGTCGCCGATCAGGTGCAATCATTGCGTGTCAATGCGACCCAGATCGAAAGCCAACACGTGGCAACGCAAGCCGCTGCCGCTTCGCTCAAGCTGGCGCAGCAACGCGAACGGGTCGGCACCGTCAACATGCTGCAAGTCCTGGGCAGCGAATCGATTTGGCTTACCCAACGCAAAATGGAACTCGATTCACAGGCGCGTCGCGCCGACCTGAGCGTAGCCTTGATCAAAGCCCTTGGCGGCGGTTTCGATGTGCATGCGCAAGATCTCGATAGCACGAAACATGAACAGCCTTTGGCCCCGGCCAACCCAACAACTCCATCAAACCAACCAGCCGAGAAATCAGCATCATGAATTCACCTAGCCCAACAATTCAAGCACCGTCTGCGATCCCGGCCTCGGCTACTCCGCCAGCCAATGGCAAGCGCCGCGGTTTGCTGATCGCATTTACGATTCTCTTGCTGATTGTTTTGATCGGCTACGGAATCTGGTGGATGATTTTCGCCCGCCATTTTGAAAGTACCGATGACGCTTATGTCGCAGGTAACGTGGTGCAGGTGACGCCCCAGGTTGGCGGAACCGTGCTGGCGATCAATGCCGACGATACCGATCTGGTGCAGGTCGGCAAGCCTTTGATCGAGCTGGATCGCGCCGATGCCAAAGTCGCGCTGGACCAGGCTGAAGCGCAATTGGCGCAAACCGTGCGTGAAGTGCGTACGTTATTCGTCAATAACAGCACCTTGGCAGCTAACGTCAAAGTGCGCAGCGACGACGTTGAGCGCGCTACCTCCGACTTGAAGCGTCGGCAGGAACTGGCTGGAACCGGTGCGGTATCGAAGGAAGAAGTCGAGCATGCCAAAAGCGCCCTGCAAAGCGCGCAATCGGCTCTGCAGGCAACGCGTGAGCAATTGAATTCGAACAAGGTATTGACCGATCACACCTCGGTCGCCAAGCATCCGAACGTGCAACGCGCAGCGGCACAAGTACAAGCCGCTTACCTGGCTTATAGCCGGACGACTCTACCGGCGCCGGTCACCGGTTACGTTGCCAAGCGTTCGGTGCAACTCGGTCAACGGATTGCTGCCGGTACGCCCCTATTGTCTATCGTGCCGTTGAACGCCTTGTGGGTGGACGCGAATTTCAAGGAAGTCCAAGTCGCGCGCATGCGCATCGGCCAGCCGGTGACCTTGCACTCCGACATTTACGGATCGGATGTCGCCTACCACGGCAAGGTACTCGGCCTGGCCGCGGGAACCGGCGCAGCGTTTGCGTTGTTACCTTCGCAAAATGCCAGCGGCAACTGGATCAAGATCGTGCAACGCATCCCGGTGCGGATCGCGCTGGACCCGGCGGAACTGGAAACACATCCGCTACGGATCGGCCTGTCCATGCAAATCAAGGTTGACATTGCCAATGATGCCGGCACTTCTTTAACCACCAACGCTCCCGGACGCACGGCACCTGCTTATCAGACCGCGGTATTCGATAGCACCAACCAGGAAGCGGATGCCCTGATTGCACGCATCATTGCCGAAAACAGCAACAAAAACGCGGCCGCTGAAACTGAGTGAACATTGACTTTGCTCCCATGTTTCTCATTCAAACCTTAACCGGATCGCGCGCATGAGTTCTCCAAAACCAAGCCCTGTGCAACCCCTGCAGGGCAGTGCGCTGGTCATCGGCACGATCGCGTTGTCGCTGGCGGTGTTCATGAACGTGCTCGACTCGTCGATTGCCAACGTGTCGATACCGGCTATCTCCGGCGACATGGGCGTGTCGCCGCAGCAGGGAACCTGGGTCATTACTTCGTTCGCTGTGGCCAACGCGATTTCCGTGCCCTTGACTGGCTGGCTGACCATGCGGGTCGGCCAGGTGCGTCTGTTCGTTACCTCGATCCTCCTGTTCGTGATGTCGTCATGGTTATGCGGCATGGCGCCGAATATTGAGACCCTAATTGCCGCACGCGTATTGCAAGGCGCGGTTGCCGGCCCGATGATTCCGTTGTCACAGGCTTTGCTGCTATCCAGTTATCCGCCCGCGAAAAGCGGCATGGCGCTCGCTTTCTGGGGGATGACGACCTTGGTGGCGCCAATCATGGGCCCGCTATTGGGCGGCTGGATTTCCGATAACTACACCTGGCCCTGGATTTTCTATATCAATATTCCGATCGGCATCTTCGCTGCCTGGGCGACCTGGACGATTTATCACAAACGTGAATCAAACATCGTCCGCAGGCCGATCGATAAAGTGGGCTTGGCACTGCTGGTGCTATGGGTAGGCTCGCTACAAATCATGCTCGACAAAGGCAAGGAATTGGATTGGTTCAATTCCGGTCAAATCGTCATACTGGGATCTGTTGCGGTGGTGTGTTTTATCTATTTCATTATCTGGGAGCTGGGCGATGCCCACCCGGTGGTCGATTTATCCTTGTTCAAGGGGCGCAATTTCAGCGGCGGGGTAGTGGCGATTTCGGTGGCCTATGGCTTGTTTTTCGGCAGCTTGGTGATTCTGCCCCTATGGCTGCAAACCCAGCTTTCTTATACAGCAACTGAAGCGGGCAAGGTGATGGCGCCGGTTGGCATACTTGCGGTTCTGCTGTCGCCCGTGGTTGGCAAGTTGTTACCCAAGATTGATGCGCGTTGGGTTGCAACCACCGCTTTCGTTATTTTTGCCATCGTGTTCTATATGCGTTCGCGCTTCACGATTGAGGTCGATGCGTTCGCGCTGATGGTGCCAACCGTGATTCAGGGCGCGGCAATGGCGATGTTTTTCATACCATTGACATCGATTATTTTGTCGGGGCAACCGCCTGAGAAAATTCCTGCCGCGGCAGGATTGTCCAACTTTGTCCGTATCATGTGCGGCGGCATCGGCACCTCGATCACCTCGACGATTTGGGAAAATCGCACCACGCTGCACCACGCGCAGTTGGCCGAACATACCGGTATCCAGAATCCTGCTTTCGGACAATCGGTACAGGCGCTGATGGCGCGTGGAATGCCGGAACCAGGTGCATGGGCGGTCATTGAGCGCACCATCGGCATCCAGGCCAGCACTTCGGCTGCAACTGATATTTTCTGGATTTCGTCAGTGTTGTTTCTCAGCCTGATTGCATTGGTCTGGATGACCAAGCCAATCAAATCCGCCATGCCGGTGGATGCAGGCGGAGCGCACTAAAAGGTGAGGATGCTGGTCGCGGAATCTAGGTTAATCCGCCGCGACCAGCACATTGCAGCGGATTTTCTCGACCAAGGTCGCGTCGGCTGAACCACGCCACCAGCGCATCGCTAGCGGTTTTTTTCGCGAATGGCCGACGATCACCAATTCAATTCCGAGCTTCTCGACCAGTTCGCTGATGACGTTGACCGGCTCGCCGGCTTGCAAGTGATCGGTCACGTGGAGACCGGCATCCGTCAGCAGGGCATGGCTTGACGCCAGTTCATTGTCAATTTTATATTTTTCAGCCGCGAGCACCGCTTCGCAAACATGCTCACCGGCCATCAAGTATGTGCCCACATTGATGACGCCAAGCAAATGGATTTCCGCCGATGGGCCGGGAGCAAGCTGAATGCACGCTTGTAATGCCGAGCGGCTTTCCGGCATTTCATTGTAGGCAACCAGAATTTTCTGAAACATGGCGTGCTCCTTTGGCAATGCTTGCGTAAAAATTCGTCCCGTGGATTCATTATGCAAGAGCTTTGGACAATGCGCTAGGTGAAACAATGCCGACTTGCAATTGAGCTGGTATGGCAGGCGTAAGGATTATAAGAATTTGACAATGCGTGACTAGTGTATGTTCGCTAATTGATCGATCTGTTTCTGAGTATTCACCGTGTGAATATCAACTATTCCCAGAATAAAGTATCTGTATTTGATGCGCTGCAGTATCTTTCGTTTGTCTCCTCCAATCTTCTTTATGAAAATTGGAATTAACCCGCAAGCTGTAAAGCATGCGGGTTTTTTTTATGTGCCGCGATCGCTCATGCGCCATGACGCTGGCGCGAATCATCCGGCGCCTGTTCTCTGTCGTTCATGCCGTAGCGGCGAACTACCTGCGCGACGTTTAGCGTGTAGTCCATAAAAATACCGTTTCGCCCGAGATGCTGGATAGCGCGATGCTGCTCGATATTGCGCCACTCCTTTATGGCCGCTTCATCGCGCCAATAAGAGAGCGAGAGCAGCTTGCCTGGCTCGGTCAGACTTTGGAAGCGCTCGATCGAGATAAATCCATCGATCATATCCAATAGTGGACGCAATTCGGCTGCTGCATTGAGATAAGCGTCCTTTTGCGCTGCATGCGGCTGGACTTCGAAAATGACGGCAATCACGAATGCGTCTCCGCTTTCTTATCCGGCATGATCGGCGCGATGCCAAAGGTGCCCTCAACATTTTCCAGGAAGGTGCGTTGCTCCCGCAAAATGAAGCGCTTGTTCTGCGCCAGCGCGAAATTGGACAAGCTCTCAGGATCGGCTTTGAGTCGTAGTCGATAACTTTCATAGGCGGCCAGATTGTCGAATGCAACCAAGCCCCATGCGACATCGTTGGTTCCCTCATGCGGCAGAAAGTAACCAACCAGGTGGCCGCCGCAGCGCGGAATGATGCGTCCCCAGTTCTCCGCATATTCCTTGAATGCAGCACGTTGGAACGGATCAATTTCGTAGCGGATAAAGCAGGTAATCGTCATGACATTCTCCAAGATTGATTGCGAGATAGAGAGAGTACCCGATTGTAAATTGGCAATGCTTCGATTAACATCGAAGCGAAATTGACTCTCGCAGTGCAGTCGTTTTGCAATGGCGGCTAAAAGCTTGCCGATGGAGAGCCTGCATGCAGCACATAGTGGGACAGCACAAGTCGGTCCAATCCACATACACAACGTATATACAATAATACGAATTCAGGGGATGTTAATGTTAAAGGGGAACTCAGTCCTGATGGGCTGCGCAAGCTTGATTTTTGCCGTTGCCTTGCCGCTTCACGCCGCGCCTTTGGCGCCCACGACTGCAGTTAAACATGCGACAGATAACGAGCGTTTCGGCTTGTTCAATTCCGAGGATTTCCGGGAAACCACGGGCAGCTGCACGGATTGCCCTGGCTTGAAACAAGGTCTTTGGTATTTTCGCGACGAAGTGCTGGCGGTGCCCAAAACGAATTCTCCGATTGCGGGCTATTCCCGAATAGCCGAGAACCGGCAAGACATCATGCAATGGGCCACTAGCGCCGAGGCGCAAACGCTTGCCTATCCGCCGCTGATTTGGCTTGGTGCGCCGCATATCGCAGATTCTGTGGCGCTGACGGCCGATGGCAAGCAGATCAGGACCGCCGATGGTAGCTTGCTCAATTTTCAGCTGGTGCCGAAAATTGCCGACAACCGTTCCTACTACGATGCTTCTTCCGCCGCATTTTTCGGATCGCGCCAATTGCGTCTGCGCGGAACCATGGCGCAAGTCGGCGGCACTCCCACCTTTATTGCACGCACGATCTGGCCCAAGGATTTTGTGATTGACCAAAGCAAACTGGTCAACACGCCGCTCGGCGAGAACGAATCGCTGACCTCTTTCGTGCAGGCGGAGGGCGGCGGGGCAAAAAGCCAATTTGCGACGCGCCTGATCTGGGAGCAGCATCCGGGACAAAGCCGGCAATGGCAAGACAAGGACGTAATCGGCATCATGTTGAACGGTGCACAGGGCGATGATGACGAGGCGTATGGCGGACATTTCGCGATCGTGACCGGTAAATACGGAAAGGATGGCGACTGGTCGAGCTGGATGGTCAATGACTTCTACAACCTCGATTCGTTCAGTGAAAAGGGAATTATTGCGGCGATGGTGCCGATGGATAATTACCTGATGGATATCAATAGCGGGCAGCAATATTATCGACCCTCATATATGCTGGTTGCGGTATTGAACAATCCGCGCACTGCCGAATTGTTTCAAGGCGGGGTAGAGCGCACCTATAACCATTTTTATCGGCACGATTTCACTTATCAGCATGCGGCAGCAAACTGCGCCGGAATCAGCCTCGATGTGTTCAAGGCGCTGGGCTGGAATATCCCGGAGCGCGGCCCGACAGGACGGCTCAAGGCGATTGCCGCCTACGGCTATTTGTCTGCCAAGGACGGTAGCTTGAGCAGCGGTCGAAAAATTTACGACTATCTGAGTGAAGAGCAAACGCATTTGCTGCCGGCCGTCGCGTTCGATGCGGCAGGCCAGGATTTGCTGAAACTGGCCAGTGCAGAGAAAGCCCCACGGGAGTTAAGCGACTTCGAAAAGCATTTGCAAAGCGATGTAGACGCCGTGGTGTTGGTACGCATTCCGCAGATTCCATCGAGCCGCGCATTCGGTTCGAATCCCGTGTTTTCATTTGACGAATATATGCGCCGTGCGCCGGCGGATCACGCAAAATGGAAGATCGTTCCAGTCGGTGCGCGGCCTTTCCCGCGTGAACTGCGGGATGGTTTGGCATTGAATGAGCATGTGGAAGCATCGATGCCATGGCCGATCGTCGTGATCCTGACGGGCATTGCGGTTGTTAGCGGCGCATTAGTGCGCAGGCGCAAACTGAAAAAAACGATCGTCGCTTAGCCCCGATCACTATCGTTAGAAATATTGCGTTTGATTAATACCGGATACCAAGAATTTCAACGAAATTATTGCTCCCGGTGAACGCATTCGTTGAAAAGTAATCATACGAGATTGATAATTCAAAATAAATTGACAATAAATCATTGCTTCTGTTGTTAATTTGCAATAATTAACAATTGAATATCCATATGTCCGATACACTACGCTTATTTATATCCCATATATATGGGAGAAATTCTCGGTTGCAGGATGGTAACGTTGATGCAAGTCGCATGCGAACATGGACGGAAGAGGGCTGACGCGAAGATTTTTAGTCGCTTTCACCAGGGTTCGCCTTCAAGTTTTCTCATTTCCAATTGGAAGTCGCCAATATGGAAGTAGAGGGTAGACACAATAGCGATGTGGACTTCAAACAAAATTTGAAGCCGCCGTCGCGATTCGCGAATTGTTTGGCGCAGGTGGGACTGCGTGCGGCGATCTTGGCTGTCGGATTGTTCTCTACCCTATCTGTCAATGCCGTCGGACTCGGCACGATGCATTTGCAATCGGCACTGGGTCAGCCGCTGCAGGTTCAAGTCGAACTTGTTTCCACCAATGACAGCGATCTCGACAGTCGCTGCTACAAAGCTAAAGCGACGTCCTTCGACGGTTCTCCGCTTGCCAACGTCATCATCAATCTTAAGCTCGACGGTTCGACGCCGGCAATTATCCTTACCACTGCACAATCAATCAATGAGCCGGCGCTGAATCTAGGCGTTGAATATACCTGCGGGTCGCAGACCCGGCGCGAATATCAGATCTTGCTTGATCTGATGCCGGTTACGCCTGCGATTGTTGCTGCCCAACACAATGTTGAAACGCCAGGCCCCGTAACCAAGCATGCGACGGAGCCGTCTCCACAGCCTGCGGCTGGAACGACAGTTGCCGATGCGCAGCAGCCGATCGTGAAAAAATCGAAACGCCATCGTCGCCAATCGACAGAAATCAAGTCGGACAATGAATATCCGTCAGCGCAACCGGCCAGCGCGAGCGAAAGCAAGGAAGTACAGCACAAAAAATCGTCGACCAAGGCATTCAGGAGCGTGTTGCGACTCGGCAATGACGATAGTGTCGACAACAGCTTGAACGATACAGGCGGCATGCATTTGGCCTTGAGCCATAATTTGGGAGGGGCTACCGCAATACCCGATACCCAGGCTGCGACGCCAACTCAAACTGACGCGTCGGGGGGAGCGACGCCTGCTCCAGCAGCGACCCCGGCATCGACCTCCGCTACAGCGGCAAGCGCCGATGGAACTGCGCGTCCCGCAGATACCGGATTGCAAGAACTGCAGGCAAAAATTCGTGTGCTGGAAGCAGAAACAGAAGAACTTCGGAAACTGAACGCCAAACATCTGGCCGCGCTGGACGTTGCACAATCCAGCAAGACGGCAAGCAGCCCCTTGCTTTATCTGTATTTCATGCTGTTCGCCAGCTTTGTGGCGATTGCATGGTTGGTATGGCGTACCCGACAAATTCAATCGGAAATCAATCATTCTTCCTGGCATCAAATTGTTCCTGAACAGAATCCAACGGACGAACACGAGATAGAGCGTGCAGAACGTCAGCAAGCCGAGGACGATGCATTCCTGGATACAGGTGAAGACCGGCCGGAAGCGAAAAACGTTACGCCGTTGAAGCAAGTGCCACGATTGGTGCCGATCGAAGCGGCGGACGTGATCGTTCCTGTTGTGCCGCCACTACACCCGAGTGTGACCGCCGCTCCAGTGGAAGAGCACGTCGAAGGCGACTATAAGTTCTCTGCCAACGTCCGTTCGGCATTACCGGACGCAGAGGAAATTCTGGATGAAATTCAGCAAGCTGAGTTTTGGATGGATATGCAGCAACCGCAGCGCGCGATTGAAATTCTCGAATCGAATTGGAGCGGGGAGCGACCAAGTTCACCGTTGCCCTGGCTGTATTTGTTCGATTTGTATCGAATGGTTGGCGATCAGGAGAAATACGCTGACTTGACCGAACGGTTCGAGCATATTTTTAATGGCAAGGTGGTTCCGTGGGGCGACGGTAATGTGTTGGAGCATTCGCGCACCCTGGAAGAATTTCCAATTCTGATGAAGAAGATCATCGACTGCTGGCCGACTGAGGAGTTGGTGCCCTTCCTGGAAAATCTGTTGATCGATGATCGCGACGGTCGCCGCCAGGGATTTGACCTAGCCGCTTATCGAGACATATTGTTCCTGGCGAATATTGCCTACGAAATTCAGGATTCACATGGCTCCTCAAAAGCGCGGCAGAATTCCCCGGAATGGTCATTGAATAGATAACGGTCGTTTTTATATAAAACCGGCAAAATTTGCAGACTTCTTTACACCGTATTGCAGCATCCGCAAATGTTGCAATGCGACATGATCAGGCATTCGCCTGAATCATTAATTATTCCCTTAATTGAATTCTCAGATACTACAAAAAAGCGTACGCTAGTGTTGTCCTTCACCATTGTTTGGCCAAGAAACCGGCAATTCTGCAGATTCTGGCCATGGCAATATCGAAGCACGAAAATAGCCCCCAAATTGCATATTTCCAGAATTTCGGTGTCGCTGTCCTCTTTGCCCTGAAATATCGCATTACCGCATGACTATTTTCATGTCGTGTAAATGAATATGAAAATATTATTGAATATTTTTTTATTTTTGAAAAAATTTCTTCATTTTTTATTTTAATTGAATATTTTTGTAGGCTGATTGAATACCTA
>Ga0302315_10000305_pt1 | contig 58643 bp, 55 predicted proteins | sample III_Palsa_N3_1_FD_200532 | JGI IMG/M metagenome (GOLD analysis project Ga0302315, IMG submission 200532) | Peat permafrost microbial communities from Stordalen Mire near Abisko, Sweden - III_Palsa_N3_1 | ecosystem: Environmental > Terrestrial > Soil > Palsa > Peat permafrost | place: Sweden...
CTGTCTCTGCCCGGACGGTCCGCGCACTGGCTCGCCGCTGCAGTTCCGTGATTTCGGTTTCGGTCAAGTTCATTGCACCCTCCATGGATACAATAATACTTCCTTTTTAAACGTTACACTCCACTAGCAATGTTCAGCTACGGCACGCGCTCTACTGAGTTCGAAGAGTTTCTTGAACTTGTCTTCTGTGAGTTCGCGGTCATTGATGGCCACCGACTACCATACAGTCCCATGTATCTAGCAGCCTGCTGTTGACACTCGCAGAGGCCTGAGCGATGAGCCACGTCATCTCTGTCAATGTCGGCCTTCCAGCGGATGTGGAATGGCGAGGCAAGGTCGTTCGGACGGCTGTCTGGAAGCGCCCAGTAAGCGGACGCGTCATGGCGCGGCGCCTCAATCTCGACGGCGATGGCCAAGGTGATCTTCAAGGCCACGGCGGTGTCCACCGCGCCATGATGGTTTATCAGATCGCCTCCTACCGGTATTGGGAACAAGTCCTGCACCGAAACCTGACCGAATACGGCATGTTCGGAGAGAACCTGACTGTCGACGGGCTTGCTGACGACCAGGTCTGTATAGGTGACAGGTACCGTATTGGCGGCGCCCTGCTCGAGGTGTCGGCGCCGCGTGTCACGTGCTATCGCGTAGGCATACGGATGGACGAACCGCGCATGCCCGCACTGCTCGTTTCGCATCGCAAGCCCGGCTTCTATTTTCGTGTCATCGAAGAGGGAGAGATTGGCGCTGGCGACGAAATCATTCGCGTCGCACAAGGACGCGGAGGTATAACCGTCGCCGAAACCGATGCCCTGCTCTATTTGCCCGATCATCCAGAGGCTCGTCTGCGCCGTGCTGCCAGCGAACCATCGCTTAGTCCCGGATGGAAGCATTCTTTCGATGCAATGCTGGCGAACACCGGAGGGTTGGCTGGCAACGCTGGGCTTACGCCTGTGCTTGCCGTACTGGCGTGGCAGGGCTTCCGTCTGCTCAAGGTGATCAGCATCGCCGAGGAAAGCGATGACGTGAAGTCGTTGCTCCTGGCCGCGAGTGAGCCTCCGCTCCTTGTCGCTCCCACGGCCGGATCGTTTTTGGTGTTGCGTCTTCCCGGCGCCACGGAAGGCGGCACGCTGACGCGGAGTTACTCCATCTCCAACATTGGCGAAGGAGGTTTATATCGCGTTAGCGTCAAGCTCGGCTCTGGTGATGGCAGTCGGTACATACACAGCAGCGTTAGCGCGGGTGATGTTCTCGAAGTCAGCGCACCGCGCGGAACATTTACCCTGCATCGTGATGAAAATCCGATCGTTTTCTTGAGTGCAGGCATCGGCGTCACGCCCGTGCTTGGCATGCTTCATCAGTTGGTGGCGAATCGAACCGCCGCTGATCGCGATGTGTATTGGATTTATGGCGCGCGCAATGGCGCCGAGCATCCGTTTGCATTGGAAGTACGCCGCTTGCTCGAAGCGCTACCCCATGTCCATACGCTCATCGCCTACAGTCAGCCCCGCGCAGAGGATCGACCTGGGCGTGACTTTGATGTCTCGGAACGTATCACCGCGTCGATGATCCAACGGCTGGGCGCGCCGACTACCGCACAGTTCTATATCTGCGGCCCGTCGGGTTTCATGTCCGGTCTCATCGCTGGCCTGCAGGGCATTGGGGTAGCGAGCGCCAATATCCATACGGAGACCTTCGGCAGGGTAGCGTCGATAACACCAGGCATCGCCGCTGGCCCTGCCAGGAGCCCGCATCCACCGGTGGGTGCACAAGGCGATGGGCCAACCGTTTCCTTCAGTCGAAGCGGCTTTGCCGCAGCTTGGTCCGACAAGTTCCAGAGCTTGCTGGAATTCGCCGAGGCCTGCGACGTTCCCGTCCGATGGGCATGCCGCGCAGGCGTATGTCACACCTGCGAGACCGCGCTCATCGGAGGCCAAGTCCGCCACGACCCGGAACCTATTGACGCGCCCGCCAACGGCAATGTGCTTATATGCTGCGCGCGCCCTACCACCGATATCGAACTTGACCTCTAGCACCGGGTACCCCTCGAGCTCACACGCTCCTGGGAACAAATCCGGGCACGCCGGTTTCAACTACTGCGTTCAATCGGATGATGGTCGTGATGTTGTTCTTCATCTCCTGCATAGCGTCCTCAGGCAGCCATGAAAGATCGAAGTTCTCCCTGATGTGGTCCGGGCTGGTTGACGTGGTCAGGAGCGCTGTGCCGCGCTGCACAGCCCACGCCAGCGCCACTTGAGCCGGGGTTTTTTCGACACGCTCGGCAATGGCCTTGATCACCGGATCGTCGGTTATTCTCGGCACCATGCCATGGCCCAATGGCGCGTAGGCGAGCAGCACGATGCCATGTTGCTTGCAGAAGTCGAGTAGCTCCCATTCGGGAAGGTAAGGGTGACACTCGACCTGCACTACGGCGGGCGTGATGCGTGCAACGGCGACGATTTCCTTCAGCTTTGCCAGGGTGATATCGGATAGTCCGATGGCCCTGCACCGCCCCTCATCCACGAGACTTTCCATCGCCTGCCATGTCTCGACCAGCGTTACGCCTGCATCGTAGATCGGTTCGTCGCGTTCGTTCATCGGATAGTGTTCGTCGCCCGCCTGGAAGGCAAACGGCGTGTGGATCAAATAGCAATCGAGATAGTCGAGCTGAAGGCGACGCAGGCTTGCTTCAAACGCGAGTTTTACCCGATCGGGACGATGATTGTTGTTCCATAGCTTCGTGGTGACGAAGAGCTCCTCCCGCTTGACCGTGCCGGCTCCAAAAGCTTCCTGCATCGCCTCGCCGGCCGCGTCTTCGGTGCGGTACACCTCGGCGCCATCGATGTGCCGGAATCCCACTTCCAACGCGGCCTTGACCGCTTGCTTGGCCGCGGCAGGACTGGGAATCAAGGTGCCGAATCCAACGGCGGGGATGGACCCGGCTCCCCGGATGAGGGGAATTTTCGTATCGTGAAGACGCTCAGAGAGATGCATGCTCAGACACTCTTGCAGGGAGCCAGGTCAGCACAGGAGGAAGCACGTATCGGCCGTTACGTGGAAACAGAAGGTGCTGTAACACCTCATCTGCGTCGATTGCCGGCGCACAGCTGCGCCGTCTCCTCAAGCACTAGCTAGCGAAGGTACTCAAACGGACGTTTATTGTTTGTCACGGTACGCCACTCTCTGCTCGAAAGCACCGCTGGAATTGCCGCCGAGGGCAATGGAAAGTTGCACGGTATCGAGATAGCGCGCCGTCTTCGCCTGAACCTGCCCGATCAATGCGCGCTGGTAGCCCCGTTCCGCATCCAGCACCTCAAGTACGCCGATTTCTCCCACTTGATAGCCTTGCCGGTTTAGCCGCAGGCTTGCCCCAGCAGAGTTCAACGCGCGCTCCTGCGCTGCAAATTCCTCGCTGTCGTGGTTGATCGCCTGCAGTACGTCGGCCACCTGACCCAGCGATTGGATGACAGTCTGCTGGTAGTTGGCGAAGGATGCCTTGTAACCGTCGATCGAGCCGCGACGGTTCGCCTTGAGCGTTCCGCCCTCGAAAATCGGTCCGGTCAACCCGGCCGCAACACCCCACAGCGTTCCGATGCCGGGGCCGGCCCGGGTGAGCGACGCCGAGAGCTGCAGGTGCGGATACATATCCGCCGTTGCCACGCCGATCGCGGCACTCGCTGCGTGGAGTTGGGCTTCCGCTTCGAGAATATCCGGCCGGTCGCGAGCCACTTCGGAGGGCAGACTGACGGGCACATTCTCGGGCAGGACGAAATCGCTCAGATCAAAGTCCGCCACCGCCCAGTCACCAGGACTCTTTCCCACCAGGATCGACAACGCATGCCGCGCCACGTCGCGCTGCTGCGCGAGCGGCGGTAGCAAGGTTTCATCCTGCGCGAGCTGAGTGGTGGCCAGTGCGATATCGACTTGCGTGGTGCTGCCGAATTGATGGGCCGAGCGAACGAGATCGAGATTCTTCTGATCGTCCGTGATCAGCACCTGGACCGCGTCGATCTGAGCTCGGGCGGACGCGAGCTGGAGTGCCTCGCTGGCGACGTCGCCGGTCACGGTCAGGTAGGCTGCGTCAAACCGATGCTGCTGAAGTTCAGCGAGCGCTGCCCGCTCCTCGACCAATCGTTTGGTGCCGCCGAAAATATCGAGATCGAAACTCACTTGCGGCCCAACCGAATAGAACTTGGACGTGATGTTGTCGTAGCCGTAGTTCGCCCGCTGACGACCGCCTTGCGCTGCAAAACCTACTTGTGGACTTAACCCGCCCGCAGCTGAAGCAACCGCTTCATTCGCCTGAGCGATCGTCGCATCGGCCGCTTCCAGATCGAAATTGCCGACGATGGCCTTATGCATCACCTCGTCGAGCTTGGCCGAGCCAAGCGCCGACCACCAATTGCCAGCGACCCGCTTGCCGAGGTTGACCTGGGGAGCACCCGCGGGGTTGTTGCCCTCGCTGAGTTTCTGTTCGGCCTGGGCGTCGTAGTGCTGCGAGGTCGGCACAGCCGGTCTCTCAAAGTTTGGTCCCACCATGCATGCCGATAGCAGCATGGACGTGGCGGACGCGAGGAAGATCGTTCGGGCAAAGCGCCCCCACAGACTCGATTTAAACAGCTTCATAAGACGACTCCAGGAATATCACTTGGCCGGACGCGGCTTGCGCAGGAAAAGCGCGAGCGGAGTCACGACCAGCATGGCTATCAGCAAGATCTTGAATTGGTCGATGACGGCGACAATGGCCGCCTGGCTGGTGACCAGATCGTTCATCATGGCGAGGCCCTGCACCGACACCGAGCCGCCGGCGAGCCGGTAAGGCCTGAGGTTTTTGGCGAGCGCCAGATGCATGCTCTGGGTATTGTTGAACAAGAAGATCTGCACAACCGCTATGCCGATCGTGCTGCCATAGAGTCGCGACAGGTTGAAAAACATGGTGCCTTCCGAGCGAAATTTCGCGTCCAGCGTGCTGAACGCAGACCGGGCCAGTGCGGCCATCAAAATGCCGAGGCCGGCGCCTTGCGCAGCACCCGCGAAAATCACTGGGCACCCATCCATCAGCGATGAGTAGCCAAGCATCTGCCAGCAACCGTAAACCGCCAGACCCAATCCGCCGATCACAAACAGCCGGTGGTCGATGCGTGGCGGCGGGCTCCAGGTGAGGAGGATTGCGCCCACCAATGCGACGCCTCGCGGGATCGTGATATAGCCCGCGGTGTGCGCTGGGTAGCCGAGCAACTCCTCAAGCATGGGCGAGGTCAGCGCCAGGGTCGGCAGCAGTACAAAGCCCAACGCGAAGAACATTACCGTCGAAAGACCGAAGTTGCGATCCTTGAACAAGTCCTTGTGGAGGAAGTGCTCGTCTTTCGTCAGCACATGCACGATGAAGAGATAGAAGCCGAGCACCGATGCGATAGCCTCCGCCCAGATCTCGGTCGAATCAAACCATTCCAAACGCTCGCCGCGGTCGAGCACCATCTGCAGCCCCACGATGCCCATGGAGAAAGTCGCCACTCCAAAGAAATCGAAAGGCGGACTCTTCTCTGCCTTCTTCTCCCTCAGGTAGAGGGCCATCGTCAACGCGACGAACGCAGCCAACGGCAGACTGAGATAAAAAATCGAACGCCACCCGGCATATTCGCTGAGCCAGCCACCGATCCCCGGCCCGCTAAGCATCCCAAGCAGTGCCGTCACGCTCCAGACAATGCCGATGTGGCCATGCCGCAGCGGCGGCAGTTCATCGAGCAAGATCCCGATCGACAGCGGGGCGAGCGTGCCGCTCGCGGCACCCTGGATGATGCGGGCGGCTACGAATTGCAGCGGTGTCGTCGCCAGCGTGTCGAGGATGAGACCCAAGCTGAAAAGAGTGATCGAGATCTGAAAGACAGCCTTTCTTCCATACCTGCCGCTTAGCCAATGCGTCATCGGCAAAACAACTGCACTGGCGACGATGTAGGAGGTAAAGACCCAGCCGAGTTCGTCGTCGGTCATCGACAGCGCGCCCTCCAGATACAGCACCGCCGCATTCGGGATAGATATGTTCATCGCCTGCATGAAAGTCGCCAGCAACGCAGCCATGATCAGGAACCGATGCGACGTCAACAGGGCGCCGGGATGGAGGACAGTGTTCACTGACCCGTCCCGATACCGGGACTTGCCGAACGAGCGCCCTGCCGGGTATCGACCTGTGCGGTGACGCTCATGCCTGAGTACAACGGCCACTTTGGATCGATTTCGTCCAGCTCCAGTCGCACGGGCAAACGCTGCACCACCTTCACCCAGTTACCGGTGGCATTCTCAGGCGGCAACACCGAGAACTCCGATCCCGTCCCCGGGCTGATGCTGATCACATGCGCCTTGAAACGATGTCCCGGATAAGTATCTACGTCGACGACCGCCACCTGGCCTGGCCGCATATGCGTCAGACCGGTTTCGCGAAAATTCGCCTCGACCCAAACATTTCGGCTCGACATCATCGAGAACACCGTGGCACCGCTGCTGACGAAATCGCCCACCTGCAGATCGTCCACCTTGGTGACCACGCCATCGTCGGGCGCCACGACCCGGGTATAGGAGAGGTCAAGCCGCGCACGATCCAATTGAGCCTTTGCCTCACGGACCGTTGGGTGGCGATCGACTTCGATATTGGGATCGCCATTCAATTCAGCGATGCTGTTGTAGGCCTGCTGCTGGGCTGATGCGATCTGCTGGCGCGCCACCGTGGCATCCGTTTCGGCTCGCTCGTAGGCTGAGCGCGAGGAAAAATCAGTGGCGAGCAGCGCCTTCTTGCGTTCGTATTCGCGCGCATCGAAGTCAGCCGAAGCTTTGGCCGATTCGACATCGGCCAATTGCCGGCGATAAGTCGCCTTGAGTGCTTCGACCTGCAGGCGCGCGGTGCCGAGGCGCGCCTCGGCTTGTTCAACGGCAATCCTGTACGGCTCTGGATCCACCTGGAACAGCAACTGGCCCGCGTGGACCTGCTGATTGTCCCGCACCGCAATTTTCACCACCTGGCCGGGGACCCGAGCATTGATGGAGACCTTCGCGGCCTGCACGAACGCGTCGTCGGTCACCACATCATGCGCGCCAGCCAGATACTTGGCAGCGCCCCCTATGACCAGCAATATCGGCAACACCACCATCAAAGGCCAGCGCAGCCTCGCCTTGATACTGCGGCGTGTCTTCGGTGCGGAATCGGCTGGGGCCAACCCATCGACTATTTCATCAGATTGCTGCTGCATCACGGGTTCCTTGACGGCTGCACGAATGACGCGGGCGACACAGCCCCCGGCTCATTCGCCGACCAGCTGCATGCCCGGAGTCCATGCATGTTGAATTTTGTACAGCTTCGGATAATAATCCACCAACCCATGAGAGATCAATCTTTTTATGCTAGTTCGCACAGAAAAAGACAAAACCGAAAAGAGGCCCCGCGGGCGACCGCGCGCCTACGAGCCCGAGACTGCCCTGCGGCAGGCGGCGGATGTGTTTTGGAAGACTGGTTATTCCGGCACTTCGCTGGACGACATTTCTGCGGCGACCGGCATGAACCGGCCGAGCCTTCGTGCAGCGTTTGGCGACAAGCACGAGATCTACATCAAGGCATTGAGCGGCTACTGGGAACTCAAATTTGCAGCGATGCGTAAAGCATTCGACGCTCCCGGCACCGTGACCGAGACGTTGATGAAGGTTTACGACGCAGCGCTGGCCATTTATTTCTCCAGCGACGACCAGGTACTTGGATGTTTCGTGGTGGGTACGGCGGTTACCGAGGCGCCGGGCAACCCGGAAATCCAGCGTATTGTCGCGGGAGGCTTTCATGCGCTCGATGCGGACTTCGAAGCGCGCTTCAAACTGGCGCGTGCTGCCGGAGAGTTGAAACAAGGCGCCGATCCCAAAGCCCTCGCCCTGCTCGCCTCGGCAACGATGCATACCCTGGCCATTCGCGCCCGCACCGGCAGTGCCCGGAACGACCTGAGAAAGCTCGCGCAGAAAGCAGTCAGCGTGATCTGTGGGTGACTGGGTTGATACGAGCTGCCGCCGCGAAACGAATATCCGCTTCTTTTCGAATCGAACTCGGCCGTCGCCGAGTTTGCGAGGTAGGCCGTGGCTGACGAGCTTCCTGACATCATTGCCAGACGTCTCAAGGTACTGTTCTGCGGCATCAACCCCGGTATGACTTCGGCCGCGATGGGGCACCATTTCGCCGGAAGAAGCAATCGCTACTGGCGGGTTTTACATCTGGCGGGCTTCACCCCTGAGGAGATCTCGCCGCAGGAGGATCGCACGATACTCAAATACGGATACGGCGTGACGTCGGTAGTGAAACGTCCGACAGCGAGTGCAGATCAGCTTTCGCCAGCGGAATTCAGTTCTGCCGCTGCTGAATTCGAGCAGAAAATCGCGCGCTTCGCACCACGCTTTGTCGCCTTTCTAGGCAAGGCGGCGTACTCCGGACTTTCAGGTCAACGTGACGTCGCCTGGGGATTGCAATCGAACCGCATGGAGGGCGCCGCCGTTTGGGTTCTGCCTAACCCTAGCGGGAGAAACCGGGCGTTCGGGCTCGACAGTCTGGTCGAAGCGTACCGGCAACTTTACCTGGAGGTGGTTGCTGCCCCCACGTTGGCGGCCTCGCCATCCCGGTGACCTGGTAAAGGTTTGAAGAAAACTGCGACATGCATACAAACAACGCTCATCGGAGAGCTTTGGTGGCTCAAAAAAAACCCAAGTCGATCATCTGGCCAGGCACGCCCTTGACGCGTGCGTTCTTTGATCGCGCTGCCACCACGGTGGCACCACAACTACTCAACAAAGTCCTGGCATCGTCGGATGGCCGGGCGGGACGCATTGTGGAAGTGGAGGCCTATGTCGGCGCTATCGATCCAGCATCACATACGTTCCGCGGAAAGACCCGGCGCAACGAAATCATGTTTGGACCGCCCGGGCATATGTATGTGTATTTCACCTATGGCATGCACTGGTGCTGCAACTGCGTGTCAGGTCCAGATGGCGATGGATGCGGCGTGCTGATCCGCGCGCTGGAACCACTGCACGGCATTGCAGAAATGCGTGCCGCGCGCCCACGCGTCATACGGGATCATGATCTATGCCGTGGGCCAGCTCGCCTGACTCAGGCAATGGGCATCAACGGAGCCCAGAACGGGATCGATCTGGTGCGCGCCGATGCCGGCTTTACCATCGTCGACGATGGCATGGCCCCGCCCAAGAATTTGCCGGGCGGACTTCGTATTGGCATCAGCCAGGGCAAGGATCTGCCATGGCGGTGGAATGTGCCCGGCAACCGCCATGTCTCAGGTACGGCCCAGCAACGAAGCTGACTCTTGAAGGAGTGCCTGTCGAGGCACTCGCAGGTGTTTGGGCCTGTGGTTTAGTTCTTTACTTCCCAGCCATCCCTGGAGTGCGGCGACAGCTGCATTTACGGTAACCACGAGCGCACTAACGGCGCGCACCGGCAAGATGGGGCGCAGGCTTCCACGTGCGTGGCCATGGCTTTTCCCAATACGCACCGCCTTTTGTCGCCGCGAAGTTTCGTTTCCAAATCGAACGGTGCGGACACAAACAGGGTTTGATGCAGCGGCGTGATGAACTCGGCGGCGACTCCGATTTCAGAGCCTTCCCGGCAGGCCCCGCCGAATAAAACACTGCAGATAACTGGGCTTGATCCCAAAAACGCCCATAAATCCATACAATTTGCGTGCCATCGCCGCGATGGCGAAGCATCGCGTGGAAAACGGATGAAAGCCTATGGAAAGCGGTATTCAAGAGTGTTTCGCGAGCAAGCAACGACAAGTCCAGGGCGATTCTGCACTTGACAAGCTAAAATTGTATGCATACTATTTTCGAACTCTCACCACATTGTCCTATCAATGTACGAGACGCAGGGGGTTAGGTGAATTGTCCACCTCGGGAGGAACGGACAGATGCATCAGATCTACGCTCAGCTGACAACGATGTCTTCGCCAGGACATCGCGCTCATCGCGACAAACACACTTCACCGTTTCGCCATGTCGCTGCAGTCCACGGCGAGTTGTCATGGCGCCTGCCGGAAGTGGACGTCGAACGCAGCGGACGCCAGGTGGTCGCTTCGTACTGGAGTGACCAGCACGGAGCGAGGCGCGACTGTGCGGCGCGCAATCCGCGTGGCTTCTACGTGGCCAGTCTCTTCATGCGCACGACGCAGCTCGCGCTGTCCATCGATGCCGACAAGATTCATCAAGGCGAATTGCGCACTGGCAGTTTTCTTTTGAGTGCACCGGGGCAAACTTTACGCGCGCAGTTCGATGCGCCGTGCGAGATTCTGCACCTGCACCTGTCCGACGCTTTCATGCGCCGAACGGCCGAGGCTTCGGATGGCCTGCATCTGCTGGGCAACCATGTCTCAGCGCGCTTGTGTCAGGACGATGCCATCGCACAATTAGGGCGTGCCCTGCTGACTGCCGACGACAAGATGTACGGTTGGCAATACGCGGAGCGTGTGGCGGCTGCCATGGTGTCACGCTATTTCCACTTGCTGACGCAGTCTCAGCTGACCGACGGTCAGCCACGACGCATCGCATTGCCGCGTTGGCGACTGCAGCGTGTGCGCGAACATGTGCAGCAGCACCTGGGTCAGACCATCACGCTGTCGGACATGGCCGCCGCGGCGCGCTTGTCGCCCATGCATTTTGCGGCGCAGTTTCGTATGGCCACCGGCCAGCGTCCGCATAATTACCTGCTTACCTGCCGCATCGATCGCGCAAAGACACTGCTGGCAACGACGGATCGCGTGCTGATTGATATCGCGCTGGAAGTGGGCTTTTGCACACAAGCCCACTTCACTACCGTGTTCAAACGCTTCGCCGGTACCACGCCAAGTCTATGGCGACGCCAAAACTATCGCCCGGCGCCATTCGTCAACGACGCCCCGCGTGCCAGTGCGGAAATTCTTCCGCTGCACCCGTTGAAAAGCCACTGACGCGGGGCTCGCGTCCCGCTTTCAGACCACCGTCGAAGACATCACGGGCAACTGCGTCAGCAGGTCAGCCACCTGGCCCAGGCCATTGGCAAGCTGTTGACGCGATACATTGGCACCCAGCGCGATACGCACCGCCTCAGGCGACGGCCCCACGCTAAATGCCTCACGCCCTACGATGCCCATGCCGGCATGGCGAAGGCCGCCGACGAATTCGCCACTGGTCCATGGCTCCGGCAGGCGCAGCCATAAGTGAAAGCCTTCCGCTGGCATCGCCAGCTGCGCGCGAGGCAGCATACGGCGGGCTATTTCGCGCCGCTCGGCTGACTCGTTGCGAATGGCCTGCAGTACCAACGAGGCTGTGCCATCCTCGATCCAGTGCGAAGCGACGGCGGCACTGAGCGGAGACACCGTGCCTGCTGTCGCTCGCAATACGGACGTCAGGCGCGCAGCCGTCCACGCATTGGGTGCCACCAGATAGGCCATCTGCAATGCCGGCGACAGGCACTTGGCGAGTCCCGCGATGTGATACGTCAGGTGCGGCGCGAGCGCAGCCAGCGGCGGCGGCGAGAGCTCCGTCAACGCACCGTAGTCGTCGTCTTCAATGATCGGCACGTCGTACCGGGTCGCCACTTCCGCCACCGCTTCGCGACGCGCCAGGGACAGCGTGATGGTCGTGGGGTTGTGCAGCGTCGGCATGCAGTAAAAGGCCTTGGCGCCCTGTTCCCGGAATACCGTTTCCAGCGCCTCGGGTATCACGCCATGCTCGTCCATCGCCACCGGCACCAGCCGTAGGCGCAACAGTGCAGCCAGCGCGCGTATGCCTGGATGAGTCAGCGCTTCAACCGCCAGCGTGTCACCAGGCGCCATCAGCAACCCAAGCACGGCATGCAGGCTCCCCTGCTCGCCCGCACACGCGATCACGCGCTCTGGCGACAGGTCGAGGATGCGCGGGGCCAACCAGCGCGTACCCACATCGCGATCATGGGTGGTGCCGCCTGGCGGCTGATAACGCATCAACAGATCCTGCCCGATGCCTTCCACCCCGCGCATGCTCTGCCACATGCGTGCATATAAAGTGTCGTCATTGAATTCGGGCGGGTGGTTCATGCTCATTTCCACCGAGCCGACAGTCACCGTGCGCGGCGGCGGCAGCGGCCGTTTGCGCACGAACGTGCCGCGGCCCACTTCCGTGTCCACCAACTCGCGCCGGGCCGCCTCGGAGTAGGCACGGGTAACCGTCGTAAAGTCGATGCCGAGCCACGACGCCAGCGCCCGCATCGTCGGCAAACGGTCGCCGGGTGAGAGACGGCCGCCCTGGATGTCCCCTGCAATGGCATCGGCGATGGCCTGATACATCGGCCCCCGGTTGGCCGGCAGGCTGGGTGTCCAGCTCAGTTCGCGAAGTTTGGGCATCGAGGCACTCAAATGTATGGATTCTTGTGTTGCATTGTATGCATCACAGTTACCAAGTCCACCCCACCCAAGGCCCTCCGTTCAGGGCAGCGCAACCTTCCGCAGGCTGATGTCCACGGCGCGGCACGGTCACCGTTCGATTTGGAAAGCATGCTTGGTAATCGGAAAGGGAGTCGATGGTGTCGTCGTCACAATGCGCTTTACCCGCCCTGATCCTGCGCATCAGCGCCATGCCGCCTCACGCAACCGGTAGCCATCGATTGACCACGAGCCAAACATCGTCATGAACCATTGCCCCCCTACCGACGCCATGGAAGTCGCGCATCCCGCCCTGTCCTCTGCACCAATGTCCGCAGATGCCAAAACCTATCGCAGCAGAGCGCTCGATGAAGACATCTGCGCGCACATCTTCACGTCCTCGTCGGTCATGGTCGGTGTATGCCTGACCGTGGTTGGCATCCTTCGCGCTGTCATCAAGCTGCGAAGCAAAGACATGGCCGGCGATGATCTGCTCTCCATCAATGCCATGTTGTACTTGCTCTCGGCGCTGCTGTCGTACTGGGCGCTGCGCACCCGCAGTCGCAGTCGCAAGCGAAATCACCGGATCGCCCACGTGGCAGACGGGGTCTTCATTGCGGGCATGATCTTTACCTTCATCAACACCGGCTTCATTACGTGGGCCATGGCCTCAGCATGAGCGAGACATCTCCCAACCAGCCTCCGCAGGGCCACGCAACGGCGACAAAGCCGAATAATTCGCCCGCTGGCAGGCGTAGTCGCTTGGCCACCGCACTGGTTTTGGCGGCGCTGTCACTAGCCGTCGCATGCATAGGCGTCGTTACGGGCATCGACCAGGCGCGCGCAAACGACGCGTTCTACGCGTATGACGCGCAAGAGGCGCAAGGCGGCGCTCCGGGGTCCATCATTCGCATGCAGCAAATGAGTGGCGCGCCATTAGGTGCCAGCGCTTATCGCGTGTTGTATCGCTCGACGGGCCTGCACGGCGAACCTATCGCCGTTTCCGGAGTGGTGGTGATTCCCGCAGGCGTCGCGCCTGCCGACGGACGTCCCGTCGTGGCCTGGGCTCATCCCACCACCGGCGTCGTACCCCGCTGCGCGCCATCGGAAGCACGTTTCGTTTTCCAGACCATGATGGGCTTGCGCGACATGGTGCGGCACGGCTATATCGTAGCGGCGACGGACTATCCAGGATTGGGCACCGAAGGCCCGCATCCCTATCTGGTGGGCGTAAGCGAAGCGCGTGCGGTGATCGACGCGGTACGCGCAGCGCGCCAAATGCCCGGCGCGCAAGCGAGTAACCGGTATGCCGTGTGGGGTCACTCACAAGGTGGCCAGGCCGCGTTGTTCAGCGGCATCATCGCGCGCACTTACGCACCCGAACTGGCTCTGCAAGGCGTGGCCGCCGCGGCGCCTGCAACCGATCTCAAAACCCTGCTTCGCGATGATGCCGACACCGATGGCGGGCGCAATGTGACCGCGATGACATTGTGGTCATGGCGACGCGTCTACGGCGCGCCTATCGACCAGGTCGTGAAACCCGCCGCAATGCCTGCGGTAGATGCGCTTGCCGATGAATGCATCGAATCGATTTACGACATGGTGCAACGGCACTATTCGCAACGTCCGCTGGAACAGCAGTTTCTTTCCGTGAGCGATGTCACTGAACTGGAACCGTGGCATTCGCTGCTCGTGCAAAACATCCCCGGCACACTGCCGCCCGATATCCCTGTATTCGTAGCTCAGGGCGCCGCCGACCGACTGGTATTGCCCGAGGTCACACGCGCTTATGTGCAGCGCCTTTGCGCTGCTGGCAGCAGCGTGACGTATCAGGAATGGCCTGGTGTCCATCATGGCCTTATCGGCAGCGACAGTGCGCTGCAGGCCGTCGGCTGGATCGCCGACCGCTTCGATGGCAAGGCAGCCCCCAACACCTGCTCTGCCTCCACGCCCTAAGCAAATGCAGGCGGCCTCGCGATAGTTGCTATCGCGAGGCGCATGCGCGAACGATGTGGCCGAAACTCAACCGCATTCCCCGCACGCCGCTCCCTCTCCGTTCACCCTGAGCGTAGCGCAGCGAAGTCGAAGGGCGCTCGAGGCGTGCCCTTCGACTTCGGCCCTGCGGGCCTACGCTCAGGGCGACCGGTTTGACGGTTTAGCCGAAACCCAACCGCATTCCCAGTGCGCCGCCCCTCTCCGTTCACCCTGAGCGTAGCGCAGCGAAGTCGAAGGGTGCTCGAGGCGTGCCCTTCGACTTCGGCCCTGCGGGCCTACGCTCAGGGCGACCGGTTTGACGGTTTAGCCGAAACCCAACCGCATTCCCAGCGCGCCGCCCCTCTCCGTTCACCCTGAGCGTAGCGCAGCGAAGTCGAAGGGCGCGCGAGGCGTACCCTTCGACTTCGGCCCTGCAGGCCTACGTTCAGGGCGATTGGTTTGATGGTTTGGCCGAAACCCAACCATTCGGCCTAGGAGCCCACGCCCAGGGTGATCACTACTTCGACTGACATCCACGCAGCACAGGTTTATCGGTGCTGACTCGCGCGTCGTAAAGATCGCCACCGCGGCCCTTGCTCCACCACGTGACGAACCCTGCCTGATAGCGCACGCCGTCTGCCGACATGCCACTCACCAGAAACATCGGCCTGCCTTGCACGGGCAGTAGCGCAAAACTTTGTCCGTTGCTGCCGTTCCAGTAAGTCGCCTTGAAACTTTGACCGCCGGCACATCGGTATGTGACTGCAATCGGTTTCCCTATCTGGATCTGTGGCACGACCAGTGGCGGGGCTGGGTATGGAGACGGGGATTGAGCAAGCGTCGTCAGTGGGATCGCGAGTAGCAGCATCGCAGAAAAGCGACGACGTACTTGTAGCGGAATGTGGGAACTCATTGGCGGGTAAGCTCGATGGTAGTGGTGTGATGGGAGATCGAATTCCATCGTGATGGATCGACCCACCCTCCCTCTTTTCAGTTGCCACTCAACCTTTCCAAAACGAACGCCGGCTGCTTGGTCGCTGCTGTTTATCGATTCACGCAGAGCAAAGGCCGTGCACTTTCGCAACGTGCCATGAGTTGCGCCGGCACAATGCACGAGCGCGTCCACAGAATTTCCCGTGACAGACATACACCTCAACTGAGGGCATCGCCCTTGCATCAATCTATTCGAAAAACCCCTTCCAATCGGCGAGTCAAAGCACAGCCTGGACGCAATGCGCGCCGCGTATTGTTTTCAATGCTACTGATCGCCTCAGCTGGCGCAGCGCATGGCCAGGTAGCAAGCTTCGACTGCAGCAAGGCGTCAACGCGCACCGAAAAAGCGGTGTGCGCATCGCCCACGCTGGGCGCCAAAGATGTGACGCTGGCTGCCTATTTCGAACTGCTATTGCGTCTGAAGCCTGCCGCGGCTGGCATGGCATATCGCGAATTCGACGACTCACTGCGCAGCGGCCAGCGTCAATGGTTGCAAGAGCGCGATGCCTGTGGTACCGACACGGCCTGCCTTGATCGAATCTACGACCGCCGCAGCAAAACCTTGCTCAAATTATTCGACGCGAACGCTGGACTCACTTTTGGTCGCCACATAGCGGATTGAGAGCCACCGGCATGCCCAGGCGTGCGCGTCGTGGCATTTGAAAAAGGCGCGTGCGGTAAAGAAAACCCGATACGCCCTGCATGCCTACCATAGGCTCAAAGGTCATCAAGCGATCGAGTGGCTGCCTCGATGGAGCATCGCCTGCAAGCACGCTCCATGGCGCCACCCGATGAAGGACTGCAATCGCCGTCGGCCTCGCATCGGTACACCCGCCGAACAAGGATGGCTCATCCCAATCCCGACCCCACGGGTCGGACCACGCAGCTTTATCACTATCCGACGAGAGTTCATCATCATGAAGAAAGCATTTTTGATCGGCACCCTGCTGGGTGCAGCCTGCACATTTGGTTGCGCCACCATGGCTCAGCAGGCGCCCCACGTGGATATCGGCGACCGCCACGGCAACCTGCGCAATGCGCAGGCATACATTGTCCAGGCATGGCAGCTTGTCAGCGACGCCCAGTACGACAACGACTCGCGCCTGGGCGGTCACGCCGGCCGCGCGAAAGAACTGCTCACCGAAGCGAATGAAGAACTTCGCCTGGCTGCCGACGTGGCCAACGAGCACGGCCGTTAATCCTCCACAGGAGAGGACACCATCGACCCGCGTGGACCTTGGGAACATGGGCCACGCGTTGTCATATCTGCGTGTTTGCCAAGCACGCCGATAAGGTCGTGCCCATGAATCCCTGCCGACATTTCTCCGCGACTGAAGGGAATCACTTCTTTGCGGCATGCAAGAGGGAAAGCGAAACGTAAGTTGGGGTGAGCGTCAGCGAAGCCCAACATTCCCCGCGCCAACCGTGTTGGGGTTCGCGGACGCTCACCCTAACCTACGCGATGGAGGAGTCTATTTTTCTCAGCTATTTGAGTTTCGAGCGCATTGCTTATTGCCTGACTGTTTCAGCCTCAACCGCTTCAGACCTAACAGGTTCAGACCACAGTGTTTCAGGCCGGGATTTCATCAGCGTTTTGATCCGCTCCGCGTCTGCGGGTGTCGCCGGATGGTAGATCACCATACTGAGATCGGGCCGGCCGTCGACGGCAAAGGCTGAGTATTCCAAGCCGACCAAACCCACCAGCGGATGTTGTAGATATTTGATGCCTTCGCCATGCCCGCGCACGTCATGGTCGCGCCATATAGCTTCGAACTCGGGGCTGACTCGACTCAGTTCATCGACGAGTGCTTCCACTTCCTTCGATGCACCTGCCCGCGCCACATCCGCTCGAAACGTGCCTACCGCGAACCGCGCGACGCTTTCCCAATCAGACTGTTTGGCACGCACATTCGGATCGCAGAAGATCATCCGCAGAACGTTGCGTTGCTTGGGCGCCAGCTCCCGGTAATCAGTCAGCACGGCCGCGGCGGCCCGGTTCCACGCGACGACATCCCACGTGACACTTTTCACCAGCGCGGGGCTGAATTCCAGCGCATCGAGCACGCGTTGAAGTCGTGGCGTAACTCCCCCAGTTGCTTGGTAACGAACTTCGGGCGTGCGGCCTAGAGCGAGCAGGAAGATGTGTTCGCGCTCGATCTCCGTCAGCATCAAGGCGTGCGCGATGCGGTCGAGCACGTTGGCCGAAGGTGCGCCGCCTCGCCCCTGTTCGAGCCACGTATACCAGGTGGTGCTGACATTCGCGCGCTGCGCCACTTCCTCGCGCCGCAATCCGGGGGTGCGCCGGCGTGTTAACGGAAAGCCCAATGCCGCCGGATCGAGTTTCCTGCGACGGTCCGTCAGATAGGTTCCAAGCAGGTTTTCGTTGGCGTTAGACATGCGCGTCCTGTTAGTCACTATACCCGTATAAAGTCACTACTTTACCCCGATATATGATGCGCCGAGAGTGGCCTTAATCCAATAGAGAGGGTTCCACCATGCGTGTATTTGTTACCGGAGCGAGTGGCTTCATCGGTTCGGCCGTTGTCGATGAGCTGATCACCGCGGGGCACCAGGTGCTTGGCTTCGCTCGCTCAGATGCCGCTGCGGCCTCCCTGTTTGCCGCAGGCGCGGATGTCCATCGCGGTTCACTTGAAGATCTCGATAGCCTGCGCAGCGGGGCAGCCGCTGCGGATGGGGTGATCCACACCGCATTCATCCACGACTTCTCGAAATTCGCCGAGATCTGCGAGACGGACCGGCGTGCCATCGAGGCGCTTGGCGCAGCACTCGCCGGCTCCGACCGCCCCTTGGTTGTCACCTCCGGCACCGGCGTCGCCCACACGCCGGGCCGCCTCACCACCGAGGAAGATGCGCCCAACTCCCCGATCCCGCGCGTAGCTTCGGAACAGGCTGCCGCATCCGTGGGGGCGCAGGGTGTGCGCGTTTCAGTGATGCGACTGCCCCAGGTCCACGACCCTGTCAAACAAGGCCTGATCACCTACCTTATCGATGTGGCTCGCGAGAAAGGTGTTTCGGCGTATGTCGGCGACGGACTCAATCGCTGGCCTGCGGTGCATCGGCTTGATGCTGCGCGTCTCTACCGGCTCGCGCTTGAGAAAGGCAGTGCAGAAGCGCGATATCACGCGGTTGCCGAGGAAGGCGTGCCTCTTCGAGACATCGCTGAAATCATCGGCAAACATCTGAACGTGCCCGTCGTCAGCAAGTCTGCCGAAGAGGCTACCGAACATTTTGGTTGGCTTGCGATGTTCGCTGGCTTCGATATCCCCGCCTCGAGTCAACGCACTCAGCAACAGCTCGGGTGGCGCCCGACCGGGCCCGGGCTAATCTCCGACCTTCAACGGCTGAGCTGATTCGACTATCGAGCGAACCAAGACTCTGCGGCGCGAAAGCGCCGCAGAGCTTCTGCGCCGATGAGAACTGAACTGCAAACGCAATGGGAAGCGACGTCAAAGAAGACGCCGTAGCGGATGTCTTCATCAAACCTAAGCGCCGTTCAATGGCTCCGAGTGCGTGCTCTGCTGAAAACGGCCACCAGGAGTCCGTCCCCTTCTGTCACCGGACAATGGCGAAATTTTGGCCGCGAGGACGCCCAAGCACGTCAATGCTGAGCAGCTGACGAACAGGCCGAAGGCGCGATCCAAAATCGCCGCGCAGAGTAATCGACCGTCAAGCGATAAAAGCGCTTATAAAAAAAGTCCGCTTCAAATGAAAGCGGACCTTGTTGATCGATTGATGGAAGTTCAAACCATGTTGTCTATGCCGAAGCCGCAGGCGATCACATCGGTGTTGCCGCAGCAGGCGACGCGGCCGTGGTTGCGCCGGCGGGCTTGGCGGGTTGTGTATCCCCAGCAGCGTATTGCCCGACCTGCAGGGCGAACTGTGCTTTTTGACCGGACGGCATCGCCGCTGGATCGACGAACACCTGAATCATGTAAGTCGTCGCTTCCGCAACCGACTCGGACCAGGTGTTCGCCCCGGTCGTGCTGGTGTCGACCAGCTTTTTGTCATGGGTCTGGTCATTCACCTTGAAGTGCAACCCGGGGTTGCTCGAGACGAGATTGACCTTGACCGTCATGCCTGCCGCGATGGCAACGGTGAAGTTGTGCGCGGTAGCGCCGGAAGCCAGCGTCCCATCTTGTTCCGCCCACGGTTTGTTAGCTTCGAATGTCACTGCCGTCGTCGGCGGCTGCATGTCTTCGGCACCGTATTGCCCGATCTGCAACGCGTATTTCGCGGTCTCGGTGGACCCTATCGCGGCAGGGTCAATATAGACTCGGATCGCATACGTGGTAGCCGTCACGTTCGGTGTTGACCAGGTGGCTTCACCCGTCGTGAGGGTGTCCAGCAGTACTTTGCCTTGGCTCTGGTCTTTCACTTTGAAATGCACGTTGGGATTGCGGCTGAGGAGGTTGAGCTGCAATGTCTTGCCCGCCGCGATCGCAACCGTGTAATCGAGCGAGGTGTCGGAATGGTTGAGGTTGCCGATTTCCTGCGCCCAGACACTGTTTGGCTCGAAGGTCACTGTGACCGGCGTGGCGGCGAAGGCGGGCAGCGACATGCAGGCAGCAGCTAGGCCGAGACCCGCGCCCAAGGTGATGCGGAGAAAATGGAAACGTGACATGTGTGGAATCCTTGCGTGATTTGGAGTTCGCTTGTGGGTGCTTCGGTGATTTCCGTCTTGCATCGTCGCACTCGCGTCGATGCTGCCGTCCTTATGCACGGTCATGCCTCACCCCTGAGTCAGCCCGTGTGCGGACCATACGCCTACTTCGTGTGGCTCGCCATATCGGGAATAAAGCGCAAAGCCGTTCGTATCCCGGTGGATCTCCCGGGACAGATTCGGTTCGCTCACGCCGCGCGAGGCATATCCGCTCACAGGCTTTTCGAAAATCGCATGGCGCAACGGCCACGTAGCCTATCCCAGGCGCCGCTCACAGTTGCCAGTGCCACGCTCCATCGGCTCTCACTTCATGCATCCGGTCCAGCCTGCGTTGCCTACGAGCGGCGGTTATGGAGCACTTCGGGTGGTAGATTCGCGGCGTAAAACGCACCGGGTCATGCGAAGTTAGCCGGCACTGTTCGGCGCCCCGGCATGGAGGTCTAGCACCCCTTGTGCTGTCCGAAGAACTGAGGTTTGATGGAACAGCTGTCGGGTCGATATGTCTGCTGACGTTTGTAAGGGGGAGAATCAATGAAGGGAAGCCCACGATTGTTCGTGGCGGCACCTGTTGCGCGACGTTGCCGCATTTTTCGATCCTCCTTGTTGCCAACTCGGCCCCTGCGATGGCCACGCGACACGATGTTGCCGACTCCACTATCGCGTCCCCATGAATCGATCCCTGCGCTTGTGGACTTGCCCGTCGAGTGGCAGCCCGTCGCGAACTCTCGCGGCAGCGGGCCCTAACCAGGTTGGTCCAGCAAGTCGGGTGTGCGCCACCCGATACAGCCATGGCAATGGCACCGGGGTTAAAGGTGGCGTTGCCATTCAGACCTTTATCGGGGATAGCTCCCCATGGGGATACGGATGTTTGGTTACTACCTCGAACTAGCTGTGCGCAGCCTGCGGCGCAGCCCTGGCCTGACTGCATTGATGATGTTGTCGATCGCCTTTGGCGTAGCGGCGTCGATGACGACGTATTCGGTATTCCGGGGCCTGTCTGGCGATCCGATTCCGTGGAAGTCGTCGCGGCTGTTCGTGCCGCAGCTCGACATCTGGGGCCCGGGCTTTCGCGGGCCAGGCGACGCGCCACCTGATGCGCTGGACTACACAGACGCGATGGCGCTGATGCGTCAACACCGGGCCACCCGGCAATCGGCGATTTATCCGATTGAACCGTCGGTGATGTCATCAAACGCAGGCCACAACCGCAGGCCACTCCCCCTCGATGGCTATGCGGTCGCCAGCGAATTCTTCCCCATGCTGGATGTGCCGTTTCATTACGGCAATGGCTGGAGTGCGACCGACGATGTCAATCAGTTGCCGGTGGCGGTGATCAGCGACAAGCTCAATCAGCAGATTTTTGGCGGCGTCAACAGCGTCGGCAAGACGATGGATATCGACCACCACACCTATCGTATCGTCGGTGTCATGAGCGACTGGAATCCGACGCCGAGGTTCTTCGATGTGAGGGGTGGCTACTACAGTGTCGACGGCCCCGAAGTGTTCCTGCCGTTCCGGCACTCGGTGGCGATCAATATGATCAACGCGGGCTGGGACGGTTGCAGGAAAGGCGCGAGCGATCCTCAAGGCGATTTCGTCCGATTGCAAAACTCAGATTGCGTATGGATCGCCTATATGGCCGAACTTGATGATGTCGCAGCCGTACAGCGGTATCGGCGATACATCGATGATTATGCCAGCGATCAGCAAAAATCCGGTCGCTTTCGCTGGACACCTCACAACCGTCTAGGCGACGTGCCGGCGTTTCTCGATGACGAGCACCTCGTACCCAGTGACACCAAGGTCTCGCTGTTGGTGGCGCAGGGTCTGCTGGTGGTATGTCTGGTGAACACGGTGGGTCTGCTGCTGGCCAAGTTCCTGCGCCGCAGCGGCGAGATCGCCGTGCGTCGCGCGCTGGGTGCGTCGCGCACGGCCATCTATGCACAATTCCTCACCGAGGCAGGCGTGATTGGGGTTGGGGGCGGCCTCCTGGGGTTGCTGTTTACGGTCATGGGCGTGCTCAGTGTCGATCAGGTCTTGCCGGCGGCATACGCTGGGATGGCGAGGATCGACCCCAACTTGCTTTTGCTCACGCTGGGGCTTGCCGTGGCGGCCACCCTGGTTGCCGGCGCCTACCCGACGCATCGTGCCTCGCGCGTGCCGCCGGCGTGGCAGCTGAAAGCATCGTGAGGATCACGCCATGACCGTTCATCCGATCCTGGCTGCGTTGCGGCGACACAAGGTCGCCGTGCTCCTGATCGTGCTGCAAATCGCGCTGACGCTGGCGATCGTCGCCAACGCGATCTTCATCATTAGCCAGCGTATCGAGCGAATAGGTCGCCCGACCGGTGCCGATGAGAACGGTCTGATCTGGATTTTGCAGCAATGGCCAGCGGCGCCTGCCGGCGATGATGCCGCCGCCATCGAGCAGCTCGATGCCCTGCAGCGTACGGATCTCGCTACGTTACGGAGCCTGCCGGATGTGCAGGACGTTGCTGCATCGACCAGCATCCCCTTGCTGAGCGACTATACGACCGGCGCGATCACCCTCAATGCGAATCAGGAAGGGTTATCCGTGCATGCGGCCTATTATTATGGCGACCAGCACTTGCGGCCCACCTTGGGCCTGCGTCTGATCGCCGGCCGCGACTTCGACGCCAGCGAGATCCGACATGGACGTGCTCACGCTGACTCACCCGTCATCATCGTGAGCAAACCCGTGGCCGACCAACTCTTTCCGAACGGCAATGCACTCGGCCAGACGGTGTATCAGGATGGCAAGCCATCCAGCATCGTGGGCATTGTCGAACGGCTGCAGACACCGAAGAGGGCGGAGAGCACCTGGGCCTTCAACTCGGTGCTGGAGCCGTTCCGTGGCGATGACAGCTGGTCAGGCTATGTGGTGCGTGCGCGGCCTGGGCGCGAGCAGGCAACGATGCGTGAAGCGCGCCAGGCGCTGTTCGCTGTCAACCCCATGCGCATCATGCGTGAGCCCTGGGCCGGTATCCATTCATTTTCCGAGATCCGCACCAGAGCTTATCGTTCGGATCGCGGCATGGCGCTGCTGATGAGTGTGATTTGCGTCATCCTGCTGTGTGTTACCGCTGCAGGTATCGTCGGCCTGACCAGTTTCTGGGTGGGGCAGCGGTACCGGCAGATTGGCGTGCGGCGAGCACTCGGTGCACGCAGGATCGACATTCGGCGTTACTTTCAGATTGAGAACCTGCTGATCGCCGGCGTTGGCGTGGTAGCCGGCGCGCTGTTTTCCTTTGGTCTCAACGAATGGCTGATGACGCATTACGAGATGGCGCGTCTTCCGGCGATCTATGTAGCCATAGGAGTCCTCGCCATGCTCGCGCTCGGTCAGGCTGCAGTGCTGGTACCGGCGCGCCGGGCTTCCGACGTGCCACCGGTCGTGGCCACACGGTAGGACGGAAGTGCGAACTGCTGCGCGCAAGGACCGTCGGACTCCAGATCACGTCGCCTGGGACGGTATGTCGCACGGCCGACCTGAGCAGCCGTCCAGAAGTTGTGCGACCATTATCCGTACCCCTTAACGGGCGTGTCAGGATCGGGATGTCGGCCTTCCGCAAGACAAAGCATCAAAAGTTTTTTGCATGGCTGGGTCTGCTGGCCATGTGGCTTACGATTGCCATGCCTGCGATTTCGCGGAGTCTGCCCAGCGGCCATGGATCGCTCGATCTCGGTGCCTGGTGTACTGGCCACGGGCTCAGTGATCACCACCCGGACACACCGTCCGCTCCTGCCGCACCTACCGATAAATGCGGCTACTGCAGCCTGCTCGGCCATAGCCCGCTGGTTGTCGATTACGCAGATTTGGCGTTGCCTTCGCTGTTCCTGTTGTCACAGGCGCCGATAGCAGCGTCCGTACCTTCCGGCCCCCTGCCGCGTCTCCTGAGCGCCCATCCACGGGGACCACCGTCGCTGGCATGACGGTTGTTGACGCGGATGCATGGTTGCCTCATCGGCTGGCCACGCATCCCATAGCGATATACGGCATCTGAAAGCAGGCCACGCGGCCCATTCGCGCATTCGCGCGAGTTGGCGTTCGCGCAGGTCGCCTGACGCCGCCCTCCTCTGATGCGCTGCATTGTCGGCCGCGTTCTGTTTCAAGGATTTTCTCCATGGATTTTTCCCGTAGCTCCAGAGCCATCGCGGCGCTTCCGATCGCGCTGTTGATGTCATGCCTGCCGATGGCTGCGCAAGCCTGCGCGACCTGCGGCTGCACGCTCAGTACAGATGCCGCGACCGGTTACTCATCGGAGTCAGGTTGGCGTATCAATGTCGACTACACCTATATCGATCAAGATGAGCTTCGCAGTGGCAGCAGCAAGGCAAGCCCGGAGCAAGTGGTCAATCAACCCTCCGATCCCTCACTTGGCGGTGGTGAAATCGAGCACGGCACGACCAACCAGTATGTGAACCTGTCCGTGGCGTATCGCTTCAATGCGGACTGGGGCATCGCCGTGCTGATCCCCTACGTGACGCGCGACCACTCCACTTACGGCACGCAACTTCAGCCTTATACACACGCCGAAAGCGCACCGGACCAGCTCAGCAATGCCAGCGTTTCGGGTCTGGGCGATATGAAACTGCTCGGCAGTTATCAGGGGTTCTTGCCGACCCACAATCTCGGCATCCAGTTCGGCGTCAAACTGCCGACGGGCAACTACGGCGGCCAGACCGAAGACGGCAGCTTCGTCGGTACGCCCGTGCTGTTCAAGAATGGTCCCGGCGTCGGCCAGTCCCTCGACACTAGCTTGCAGGCAGGTACCGGCAGCACCGATCTGATCGTCGGCGGCTACTACTTCCAACCGGTCAGCCAGAATTTCGATGCCTTCGTCGATGGCCAGTTTCAGGCAGCGGTGGCCGAGGAGCTCAGTGCTGCCGGCGGTAATTATCGACCTGGCAACCAGGCCACCATGAGCTTTGGCGTGCGCTATGAGGCACACGCGGATTGGGTGCCGCAATTGCAGATCAACCTGCTGCACAAAAGCGCCGACCAAGGTGCGCTAGCCGACCGGCCCGACACTGCCGGCACGGTCGCTTACCTCAGCCCGGGCATCAGTGCGAGCATCACCAAGAAGCTCCAGCTTTACGCCTTCGTGCAGGTGCCGGTTTATAGCCATTTGGCTGGTTACCAGCTGTTTCCAGGCTGGACGGGCACGGTGGGCGTCAGCATGGGCCTGTAACCGCACTTGGTATGATGGATAAGCGACGTGTTCCGACCAACGGTCCCTGGTATGTGCAGATATAACGCCACCTTTTCGTGGCTTGGAAAAAACGTGAAAGACCTCGTTTTACGCTCGATGGCCGTCATGGCGTTGGCACTCGCCTTATTGCATTGTGCATCCGCGAGCGCCAATGACCTGGTCATCGGACAAGCCGCCCCGCCGATCACGTTGAGCACCCTCGACGGCAAGCAGATCGCCACGCGTGACTTGCAGGGCAAGGTCGTCATCGTGACATTCTGGGCAACCTGGTGCGGGCCATGTCGCGAAGAGTTGCCGCTGCTTTCTCGCTATGCTCAGCAGCATGCGAAAGACGGACTGGTGGTTCTTGCTTTCAGTCTGGATACGCCGGACAACCTCGACCAGGTGCGCGCTGTTTCGCGCACCTTGAGTTTTCCGGTAGGCCTGCTTGGCGACCCACATACGCCGGGTTACGGCCGTATCTGGCACTTGCCGGTGAGCTTCACCATCGACCGGAATGGTCGACTGGTCGACAACGGCTGGAAAGACAGCTCACCGGTATGGACGTCTGAACGACTGGAACAGGTTGTCACACCTTTGTTGAATCACTCTTCCTGAGTGGGCCGGTGTCGCCTAGCCTCCCCGCCCGATTGCGCGTGCGGGGAGGCTTGTGCGCGTGCTAAGCCAAGGCGTTCGCTGTCGAAGACCAGGTAATGATCTCAGGCGGCTTCGACAGCATGTGACCAAGCCGATCCATGTCGCCTCGGTTCGTTCGCCACTCGATGTATGCCCTGAAGGCATCTGCGCTGTCCCACTCTTCGACGAAGAGAATGGCATTTTCGCTGCCGGTATCGCGTAGCGCGCGTACCGATCGAGCACCCGGCAAAGATGACGTCTCGCGCATCAACGTCGGCAGGCCGGCGACAAATTCGTCGGCCAGCTCGTCCTTTACGGTCATTCGAAGTGTCACTGTCACTGCCAGCTCGAGGCTCTCGACAAATTGTCGAATAAACCCTGCGACCTCTGCCGGCGACTCCAGCGGTGACAAATGACCGGTACCCGGCACGACCTGCAGCACGGCATGCGGAACCAGCGGAAGCAGCTCGGCCTTGAGCGTCGCGATGCTGTCGATGCGGTCAATTTCTCCGGCAATGACGATGGTGGGGACGCTGATCGCGCCGACTTCGCGCGTAATGTTTTCCAGGCCGGTGGCTTTGGGCCATGCGGCCTTCGCTTGCGGGGCGCCGCGCAGACTGTCTTCAATCACCTGCTCGCGATGCTTTGGGCTTAGTGCCTTTCCGGCCAGCATCTGGTCGATCGCCGTGCCGACAGACTCGCGCGAGATATAGGCACCCTCCATCGCCACGCGTACCTCCGGCGGTAGCAGCAGGGGCACCGGGGGAGATGGCGCAACCAGCACCAGTCCAGCCAAACCGCGCGGGCAGCGTGACGCCAGCAATTGCGCAATCTTGCCGCCCATCGAGTGCCCGACCAGCACGTATTGCTGCAGATCCAGCGCGTCGATCATGTGTTGCGCATCGTTGGCAAAGTCCGCCAGCGCGTAGCCGGTAGCCGGCGCATCCGAATCACCCCATCCGCGCAGATCCGGTGCAATCGTCCGGTAGTTGCCTTCGAGCGCGGCAATCACATCGTCCCAGGTTCGCGATGAGCCTCCCCAGTAATGCAGAAAGACAATGGGCGTGCCTTTGCCTTGGTCGTCAACATGGATCTGGACGCCGTTCGACGATATTTTCATGGTTATCTCCTCGGACTTCGGCGGTTCGACCGGTGCAGCCGAACTCACGAAGGGATAGTAGACTGCGTCGTAAAAGTCGATAATCCACGCATAGCTATCATCACCCGATCGCCTCGCTATCGAATGGTGCGTCATGGATCGCTTTATAAGCATCGAAGTGTTCGTTGCCGCCGTTGACGAAGGCAGCCTTGTCGCCGCAGGCAGGCGTTACGGCCTGTCATCGTCGATGGCGGGCAAATACGTCAGTGCCCTGGAAGCTGAGTTGAACGTGCGCCTGCTACATCGCAGCACGCGCAGCTTGAGCCTGACAGACGCGGGCCGCTCTTATTACGCCCGATGCCGACGCATCCTCGACGAATTCAATGACGCGAATCAGGAAGCCAGTGATGCGCACAGCACGGTACGCGGCACGCTGCACGTCGCTGCACCGGTCACCTTCGGGGCCATGCACATGGGCGACGTCGTTGCCTGCTATCTGGATGATCACCCGCACGTTGATATCGAGGTCTCCCTTGATGATCGCTACGTTGACCTGCAAAGCGCCGGCATCGACGTCGCCATCCGCATCGGCCGACTGCCCGACTCCGAACTCATCGCCCGTCGGCTTGCACCGTGCCACATGGTCATCTGTGCATCGCCGAAATTTCTGCTGCGCGAAGGTATGCCACGAACCCCGCAGGAATTACGTCGCCTGCCGCGCCTGGCCTTCAGCGAAGCGGTGTCGGTCAAGGAGTGGATACTGACGGACAACAAAAATCGCGAACATGTGATCGACGGACCACTACGGATGCGCTCCAACAACATGCAAATGTTGCTCGCGGCTGTGCTCGCAGGCGTGGGAGTCGCATATGGCCCTACCTTCGTTTTTGGGCAACATATCAAGGCCGGCGAACTCGTCACGCTGCTTCCCGACTACCGAACGACCGAGTTGACCATCCACGCGGTTTATCCAACCGTGCGCTATGTACCGTCGAAAGTGCGGCAGTTTATTGATTACCTCGCCAACGCATTTCAGGACGAGCCGCCATGGGACGGTCTCTAGCATCACCGGCTTTGCGGTGAGTCTATTAAACCGTCGGCAACAAGACGACGGTGCTTGCGACGTACCTGAAAGATTGATCGCCACAGGTACAGCAAGCGGGCCCCGACCGATCGGATCAAGCGCCCCTTAGCCTTCGGCCCAACGTCGCACGACCTCATCGCGATAACTGCGACTCATGCGTAATTCGTGGCCATCGCGCAGCCGCAGCATGGCGTCGCCATTGGCCAGCGGCTTCATCTCTTCGATGCGATCGATGGCAACGATAGTGCGCCGGTGAATGCGGATGAAGCGGCTCATATCCAGCTCGGTCTCGAAATCGGTCAAGGTTCGGCGCACGAGTTGCCTGTTGGATCCGGAATGCAGCGCAAGATAGTTTCCCTGCGTTTCCAGCCAATCGATGCTGCCCTGCTCCACGAACCGCAGACGCCCACCGGTCTTGAGCGCAATGCGATCGGAGCGCTCGGCTTCTGCAACATCTGCACTTGCGACGACGTTTTTTCCAGTATCAGTGCGTCGAATAAGCTGGACCAGATGCGCCATAGCGGTAAATACGCAAAGCGCGAATACAAGAAGTGTCCAGTTTGAAACGAGTTGACCGTTGACCTCGGCAAGCGACGGAACGGCCTCGCGTTCAAAACCCCAGGCCGCGAGAAAGCAACTGGCGACGATCAGCAGCAGAGCCACGCACGCATTGCAGATCAGGTGAATCGCGGCGTGTCGCCAAAGATGGGCGCCGGCCAGGGGTATCCGCCAGGTAAGCCACATGAGCAACGGCGTCACCGTGGCCCCAAGGAACGCCGCTCCAGCGATACGGGCCGTCTCGCGGCCCAGCGGCAACACATAACCCGCGTGTGACGCGCGCAACACGTTGTCAGGTTCGAGTACCAGCAGAAACACCAGCCAATACAGAAAGCCGCCGAAGAGCGGTACGAGCCAATGCCGCGATGGACCGAACCGGCGGCGAGATTCAAGTGCAAGGTGGTCGATCATGGTCACGCCAGTTTGCGATGCGCGCTGCGGGCTGTCCACACAATGCACCGGTTCATCCCATTTGTGACGAAGCGGACGGTATTCGGGGTGACCCGGGCTATCTGGTGCCTTCGAGGTCGTACAGACTTCGACGCTTCGTCGTAGCTGGGAGCTGGCCGTGCAGTGGTTGAGAAGTCATCGATCGACAGATCATCGGGAAACATCCAGCGATGCCGGCAGCTGTCCGTGCCGCGGCAGGCGGAAGCGTCACTCCCTGCATTGCCTATGGATGTGTCTGATCGCTCTTGCCTCACTTGGCTCATCGGTTTCGATGGCCACACCGATCCGTGTCGATGGCGGCCTGGTCCAGGGTATGCAGGAGAACGGGCTACTCGTGTTCAAGGGCATACCTTTCGCCATGCCGCCTATCGGGCCGCTGCGGTGGCGCGCGCCTCAAGCGCCGGCGGCATGGTCAGACGTCAGATCGGCCAGTCAGTTTGCACCGATCTGCATGCAACACGGCTCCTACCCTGAAGACGCGCCGCCAGAACGCATGAGCGAGGACTGCCTGTACCTGAACATCTGGGTTCCGCCACATGCACCGGGCGCCACCCTGCCGGTCATGGTGTGGACCTATGGCGGCGGCTTGATGAACGGGTCGGCGTCAACACCGCTGTACGCGGGCGACATGCTCGCGCGCAAGGGCGTTATCGTGGTCACCGCCAACTATCGGCTCGGCGTGCTGGGCTTTCTGGCCCTTCCCGATCTGAGCCGCGAATCGCCGCATCATGTGTCCGGAAACTATGGCTTGCTCGACCAGCTCGAGGCGTTGCGCTGGGTGCATCGCAATGTCGGCGCATTCGGTGGCGACCCCGCGCGCGTGACCGTGTTCGGACAATCGTCTGGTTCGATTTCGATCAGCGCGTTGACAACCTCGCCGCTGGCCAAGGGTCTGTTCCAGCGCGCTATCGGCGAGAGCGGCGGATTGTTCGAACCGGTAGACCTGGCCCCTGGTTTCAAATTGGTCGATGCCGAACAGGCTGGTAAAGCGTTCCTTGCCAGGACCGGCGCGCGCACGCTGGAAGATCTACGCGCGATGCCGGCCGAGGACGTGATCAAGACTCGCTTCAATACGCACCTGATCATCGATGGCTACGCCCTGCCACTGGCTCCGTACGACGCCTACCGTGAGGGACGGCAGAATGATGTTGATCTGCTGGTTGGCTCGAACGCGCGCGAAGGCCGGCTGTTTCTCGCTGATCAGCCGGTTACAGCGGCCAATCTTCATGAGGTGCTCAACAACGACTTCCCTCAACCGATTGTCTCGCTAGTGGGTCCGGGGCCGGTAGCCGATGACCAGCAGGCGCGCGAGGCATTCGTAGCGTTCGAAGGCGAAATGCGCTTCGGTTGGGACATGTGGACATGGGCGCGCCTGCAGGCTGATGCAGGGAGACGAAGGGTGTTTCTTTATCGGTTTACGCAGAGCTCGCCCTACCGGGCTGGCGACAAATATTTTGGCTGGGGTGCCAGCCATGGCATGGAGATGGCCTATGCATTTGACCATCTTGACCAGCAAAGATTGCCGTGGACGCCGACGGATCGTCGGCTGGCGCTCGTGATGTCGACGTACTGGACCAACTTCGCGAAATCCGGCGACCCCAACGGAGCTGGACTGCCTTCCTGGCCCGCATTCACCGCGTCGAATCCGCAAGCGATGCTGCTTGGCGAAACCATCGCGCCGGGGCCTATTCCGGACGTAACCGATCTACGGCGTATCAACCGCCTGTATTGGGCAGCAAGGTTCGGTACGCATCACGTCTATTCGATTCTCGCGGTGATCGCATTGGGTCTGCTCGCATTGTGCGTGGGCATCGCCAGGTTCATACGCAGGCGATATCGACGGTTGAGCGTACAACACTGATGCGCAACTGATGCAGGCGATCAGCTCGCCTGCATCAGTTGGGTACTTCGCTGCATGTCACCAGGCGCACTACCGAACTACACCATCAAACATTCGGGTCACGCCGACGCTGAACATACGTGACGCCGTCCTTTCGTCCAGGCCTGTCGGGACGATACCCAACCCGGTTAGTTCACCCGCACCTGAAAACGTGGTGCCGGCTGGCTGAGCGACAGGTTCGGACCCAACGCGCGGCGCGCACTTTCAAAGACATTCCAATCGGCCACCTCGGGCAACGAGGGAATAGTCACCAGTTCGCCCTGATCGAACCCCGCAAGCGCTGCGTCAACCAGGTCGTGTGCGTTCATGACCATGGTCTGTGGCAGGTTTTCGATTGGCAGGCCTGCGACATCCCAGAACTCGGTGCTGATAGCTCCAGGCAGCACTACCTGGATCCGTACGCCTTTGTCGTTCAGCTCATGATGCAGTGACTGGCTGAAGGCAAGCACGAAAGCCTTGGTGCCACCGTAGACGCCGTTAAGCAGTTCGGGCGCGATGGCCACGATCGATGAGATGTTGATGATCGAGCCAACCCCTCTGGCCACAAATCCTTTCGCAGCAACGCCGGCCAGTCGCGTCAGCGCGATGACGTTGAGCGTGATCATGTCATCCATCTTCGCTGAATCCGAAACCAGCAATGGCGAACTCGCGCCCACACCGGCGTTGTTGACCAACAGCGTGATGCTCGAGTCAGTGCGCAGAACTTCCTCAACCCGACGAATGCCCGCGTCCGCACTCAGGTCGGCGACAAGCACTTCGATGGTTCTGCCGGTCGCGGCAGTAAGGCTAGTGGCCAGCTTGTCCAGACGGTCCCGGTTACGAGCGACGAGGATGAGGTCATACCCGCGCCGGGCCAGACGGTCAGCGTAGACGGCGCCAATACCAGAAGATGCGCCGGTAACCAGGGCGGTGCCCTTGGATGATGCAGTAGTCATGTCGTTTCTCCATAGCTGCCAGCGGATGCCGGCTTTACGGGAGCTAGGTTAGGCGCGTAGCATGGTGTCATCAATGACATATATGCAACGTTTTAGGACATTGCGGAGATACGCTCATGTTGCGTCTTGGGATCGTCCTTTATCCCGGCTTCCAGGTGATGGGCCTGGCCATGACCACGGTCTTCGAATTCGCAAACATCGCTGCGGGCGAAGCTGTTTATGAGGTCAGGCTGCTCTCTGAGCATGGCGGACCGGTTCCCTCCTCAGGCGGATTTTCCATCAGCACTGAGCCGTTCGATCGTCGGCGATTCGATACGATCCTGGTCGGTGGCGACAACAATATCGTGCCTGCCTCGTCCGGCCTGATTTCGTTTCTGCGCGCAGCTGCGCGGACATCGCGGCGGGTCGGAGCCACCTGCACCGGCGCTTTCGCGCTGGCCGAAGCAGGGCTGCTCAACGGGCGTCGCGCGACGACCCATTGGTACTACGCCCTCGAACTGCAACGCACCTATCCCGAGGTGAAGGTAGAGCAGGACTGCATCTTTATTATTGATGGACCCGTTTGGACTTCCGCCGGAATGACCGCAGGCATCGATCTCGCGCTGGCGCTGGTGGAGAAAGATCTTGGCGCCGACATTGCGCGGCAGGTTGCCAAGAAACTCGTCGTATACCACCGCCGCGCGGGAGGGCAGTTGCAGTTCTCCGCACTACTTGAGCTGGAGCCACGGTCCGATCGCGTTCAAACCGCACTCGCCTACGCCAGGCAGAACCTGCAGGCAGAACTCTCAGTGGAGCAGCTAGCCGAGTCCGCCAACCTCAGCCCCAGGCAGTTCAGCCGGGCATTCCGCGCGGAAACCGGGCAATCACCCGCCAAAGCGATTGAACAACTCCGCGTCGAGGCTGCGCAATTGATGATGGAATCAGGCAAGCATCCGATGGAGGTCATAGCCCGCGAGACCGGCTTTGGTGACCGCGAGCGCATGCGCCGTGCATTCTTGCGAGCCTTCGGACAACCACCTCAGGTCATGCAGCGCGCGACGCGCACAAATTCGGTATGAGGCTGAGTCTATGCGTGTGCCTGGGCCAAACCCAGACCGCGAAGCTGGTCCTCAAGCTCAGCCACCGAGCCCCAGGCAAGGATGGGTGAGTTCTGTCTTTCATCCGGGGGATTCGCCGGCAGGTCGTTCGACCAACCTCCGCAACCAACCAACGGAAGCAGTGGTCGCTTGTGTAGCCAAGCCAGGCAGACTTCTGAAATCGTGCCGGCCCGCCCGCCGATGACGATGCACGCATCTCCAGCGAGTGCCATCAGCAGGTTGCGCGCATCTCCCATGCCACACGGAATGACAACCGTGGCAGGCCAGTCGGCAGGAGGCATTTGATCCGCTGGAACGATGCTGACTACCCATCCGCCCGCACCCATGGCACGCTCGGCTGCAACCCTTGTTGCTGGACTCCCGCAACCGCTGACCACGGTGATGCCGAGCTTCGCGAGAAGCGCCCCGGCCTCACCGGCCAGCTCATAGGCGGCAGACCCAGGGTCTGCGCTGCCCAGGACACATACCTGGGGACGACGATTGGATTGGGTCATGCGTGGTCCCTTACGTGAGCGTCGCTCGCTTCAACGAATCAATACTTGCATCAGTCCCTAGACCGGAGATGCGGAGCTTAGTGCCAAGCGACGCATCTGTACCTTTGACATCAATGTTGCCTCGGGCAAGACCAAACCATACCGAACAGGCACCAAATAAGATTCCCATAGACGGCCCTGTCCTTATCGCTTCACATGAAGTGCCATGCAACATCTACCTTGCCCGAGATTGCCGCTTGGACGCGCACTACGCAAGGGCTGCTCGTGCCAAAGGTGGCAAATGGTTGAGTGCCGCGAGGATAACCATCCATCAGCGATGTCATTCCCACGCTGATGATGAAGATCAGCACAGAGATACCAAATAAAAACGGTGACCTGGAAGCACTGCGTCCTGAGGATATCCAGATCCTTTGAGCCCGTCCCAGTCGTTGCGCCACGACAACGGAGATGTCGCTCAGCCCCTGTCGTACTCGTCGTGGCGGCGCCACCAGACACCCGTCTCGTTGCGTCCCTTGGGGACCCGGTCGAGCCACTGGTACATGCCCCAGACGCCATCCACTCCGCGCGCAAAGCTGGAATAGGTGTGGTAAACGATACCGTCCTCGAGCACGAACGCACTCATGCCTGGCCTATCGCGCGTGTACGTTAACGCATCGGTTCCACATGTCGCCGCGAACTGGGCGACGGGTTCCGGCACCGATGCTGCGTCCATCGCGTGGCCGCCGCGTTGGTAGTTGTATTCGATACTCCCCTCGCGTTGTTGCTCCTTGGTAAACGAGACGCTGAAGTCGAAGTTGAAGTCGCCGTCGAGCGACGACGCCCAGGGAAACGTCCACCCCATCCGCTGCTTGTACGTCTGCAGCCTCGCCAGCGGTGCTCGCGATACCGCTGAGAACGCGACATCGTGATTTTCCAAGTGAACGACGATGCCATTGAAGCCATCCGCGATCGACGAGCAGGACGGACACCCCGCCGTGTAGTCGGGGCCAAACATGAAGTGATAAACGAGGAGCTGCGATCGCCCCCTGAAAAGGTCTTCCAGTGAAGCGGGCCCCTTGTCAGTCTCGAATCGATATTCTTTGTCGATCCGAACCCATGGCAGCTCCTGCCGCCGCTGCGCCAGCTTGTCGCCAAGCCGCGTCAGCTCCTTCTCGGACTGGAGCAGCTCTAGCCGCGCAGCCAGCCACTGCTCACGAGTCCCGGTCAGATGTGTAGTCATCGCCCTGCTCTCCGTCGTCTGGTGCCCTTCGTCGTTCGTGCTGCTTTCGACACGACGTGCTGGTTGGCGCTCGTGGGATAGACTGCGACAAGACTGCCTGACGGTGGGAGTGACAAGTGTGGCGGGATTCCGATGGACTCGTTGATCACGGCCGCGGCGCGTGCGCTCGCAGCGGGTGACCCCCTCGGCGCGCTGAATCTAGTCGCCTTGCGCAACGACGCCCCTGCGCTTGCGCTTCGCGGCATCGCCATGGCGCAGCTCGGCGATCTCGTTCGAGCAAAGGCTCTCCTGCGAAGTGCAACGCGCGCCTTCGGTCCGAAAGAGACCGTAGCCCGTGCCAGGTGTGTGGTTGCCGAGGCCGAGATTGCGCTCGTCTCACGCGACCTTCGCTGGCCTGCGAAAGCACTCGATGGGGCGCGGGCGACGCTCGAACAGCACGACGACCGGGTGAACGCCGCGCATGCTCGGTATCTCCAGGTTCGGCGCCTCCTGTTGATCGGGCACCTCGACGACGCCGAACGTACGCTCGCCGAACTCGATCCCGCACCCTTCCCGCCCGCATTGAGGGCCGCCCACGAACTGGTCGTCGCAGGGATCGCGATGCGACGCCTGAAAGCGAAGACCGCGCGCGCGGCACTCGCTCGAGCTGGACAAGCCGCGCGCCATGCAGCGATTCCTGCCCTCACGGCGGAGATCGAAAGCGCTTCACTCATCCTGGACACACCCACGGCACGTCTGATTGCATATGGCGAGGAGCGCCCGCTTCTGCTCGATGAAATTGAAGCGTTACTGGCGTCGCCGGCGCTCATCGTGGACGCGTGCCGCTACGTCGTTCGGGATGCACACACGGCGGTCTCGCTCGCAAGGCGTCCCGTGTTGTTCGCGCTCGCACGCGCACTGGGCGAAGCGTGGCCCGCAGACGTACCACGGGGCACGCTCGTAGCGCGGGCATTCCGCGCAAAGTTCGCCGATGAATCGCATCGTGCGCGCTTGCGCGTCGAAGTCGGACGACTTCGCACAGCACTGCAAACGCTAGTGGGCGTAAGCGCAACGAAGCGAGGGTTTGCGCTGGTGCCGCTGCACGCGCGCGAGGTCGCCGTGCTAGCGCGGCCCGTCGACGAGAAGCATGCAGCAGTACTCGCCCTCCTTGCCGACGGTGAGTCATGGTCGAGCTCGGCACTGGCGCTGGCACTTGGCGCCAGCCAGCGCACGGTGCAACGAGCGCTCGACTCGCTCGCAGCAGCAGCCAAAGTGCAGTCGTTTGGTAGCGGACGGGCTCGTCGCTGGATGATCCCGACCGTACCGGGATTCACGACGACCTTGTTACTCCCCGCGCCACTACCGAGTGACTAGGATGGCATTACCGAGTGACGAGGATGGAAGCATGAATCGATCAGCAGCAGAAATCGTTCGCGAATATGGCCCTTTTCCGGGTGTCGAAAATGTCGGCGGGGTGACGTATGACGGTCAGCAAGTCTGGTTTGCCGCCGGAGACAAACTCAGCGCCCTCGATCCGGCGAGTGGCAAGACGCTACGTTCCATTGATGTCGCCGCGCATGCGGGAACGGCCTTCGACGGCCAGCACCTGTTTCAGATCGCCGAAGCTCACATCCAGAAGATCGACCCACAGACCGGCCGTGTGCTTGCCACGATCCCGGCACCCGGCGGCGGCGGTGACTCAGGGCTTGCGTGGGCCGAAGGGACACTCTGGGTGGGACAGTATCGGGAGCGCAAGATCCATCAAGTCGATCCCCAGACAGGGGCGATTCTTCGCACCATCGAATCCAATCGCTTCGTCACCGGCGTCACCTGGGTCGATGGAGAGCTCTGGCACGGTACCTGGGAAGGCGACGAGAACGAATTGAGGCGAATCGATCCGCTGACAGGAAAGGTTCTGGAGAAGCTCGAGCTACCGCCAGGGGTAAACGTCTCGGGGCTCGAATCCGATGGCGGCGATCAGTTCTTCTGCGGAGGCGGAAACAGCGGAAAAGTGAGAGCCATCCGCCGACCCAGGCGAGACTCCAAGACCCGCACCAGCCAAGAAATTCCCGCCAACTCCACGAGCAAATAATCGAGGCAGCCTCGCGGGCCAGCTTCAATATTCCAGGAGCGGATCGCAGCCGACATCTTGCATGCATCTATTTCTGCAAAACACCCATGGCTAGAAGCGCAAGCAGCGGCTGCCTCCTAAAACGAATTTTCAGGCGTTAGCCGTTGCCTCAGCGGACTCACGTCGCATAGCGCCTCATGAGTGCATTTGGGATGATGACTCCTCGACGCTCTATGCAGCGCTGCTCAACCACTACAAAGCCAAACTTCTCGTAGAACGGCTGTGCAGAGCGACTGACGTCTGAGGCCAATTCGTAGAGTCCAAGTGATTTCGCTTCTGCGAGAAGATGCTCCATCAGAAGCGATCCTATACCGTTCCGATGGTAGGTTCCCGACACGAAAAAGTGATCGATGTAACCGTTCGGCTGCAGGTCGGCGTATCCGACGACCTCGCCGCCCAACTCGGCGACGAAGGGATTGATGTCGCGAATACGGACCTCCCAAAGGCTCATATCTAAATCCTCTGGCGCCCAAGCTTTTATCTGTTCCGGCGTGTAGTCGTGGCTGGCCACGAGATGAATGGCCGAGTAATAAACCTCAAACAGCGCCCGCTCCTCACCTGGTTTGTAGCGGCGAATTTGCACCGATATATTCATAAGACCTAACTACCAATATGCGAACACAGCGCGTCGGCTAGATCGCCTTGCGTGAGGTGCCATGCAACGTCCGTTACGGGTGGTGGTCTCAAACGGTCAATGCAACAGCTTGTTGAAATCGCCCGGCTGGCGTTTCGAAGTCTAGCGTTTTCCCGGGCCGCTCATTCAACTCTACGGGATTGAGCCTGGCTTGTGAGGCATCGCAGAGATCAACATCTTTCGGAAAATATTGTCTCAATAGTTCGTTGGGCCAGCATTGCCGCATCACCCGATCATGCTCTTCAATCGTGGCCAACGTGTTGTTGGTAAAGCCCTCGCCAAGAGAGATAGATCCCATCCGCTATCGACCGGATAAAATTGCAGTCCCAAGCAAACATGTCCAAATCAGGGCGCTCACTATCGTCGTTCACTCTGTACGAATCGCCACCACGGGTGGCACTTTGGAGGCATATTGTGCTGGTCCCCAAACGGCCAATTGACCGAGTAGCCACAACACCAGTGCACCCAGTAGTGGCACGTAAAGCGGCATGCGTGGCAATTCATAGACATGCATCAGGCCGAGATTCGCCAAGAACGCAAGCAGCGCGCCGAGTACGATGCCGCCGCTGACGATCAGGAAATTTTCGGTATGGAAGTAGCCAAGGATATCGCCCGTGGTTGCGCCGAGCGAACGACGAATACCGATCTGTCTGCGTCGCTGGCTGACCCAGAAACTGCTCAACCCCACGATTCCGCCCGCGGTAGCCAGCAGTAGCAATCCGCTAAGGATGCTCATCAACACCGCCACGCTACGATCGTCTGCATAAGCGCGCTCACGCTCCTGGGCCATGGTAAAGACGCCTTCTTTCGGGTCAATGATGCGTAGGCCGCTACGCTCTCGTAGCGCTTTCAGTGTCGCAGCGATCACCGGTTTCGTGGTGATGGAGTCGGTACGCACCAGATACACGGCACCGGCTGGATCGAGATAATGCGTCGGGACCAGCAAGGTATAGCCATCCAAGGGGCTCGAATGTTTGAGCGGCCCCTGCAGGCTGGCGAGGATGCCGATGATGGCGGCAGGCCCATCCGGTAGGTAAATCGTCTTGCCCAGAGCCGAACCATCGGGAAACAGCTTATCGGCAAGACTGCGGGTGACGATGATGCCTGGAGGAGACATCTTGTCGTCGGGGCTGATGGCGGTGATTTCATCGGGCCGGAAATTGCGCCCCGCGACCAGCGATATGCCCAGTGTATCGATCGTGTGCTCGTCGGAAGCAAAGAACGTGGCCAATTGCGCGCGCGTCTTCTGGTCCGGTTCGAGCTTCAGTCTTGCGATGATATTGACGTTGTATCCTTCCAGCGGAAACCCCTGGCTGGAAAACGCGTCACGCACGCCCGCTACATGACGCAGGGTATCCAGGTCGGCGCGAATATCCGCATCGATCTGGGCCGAGCTCTGACCCATCTTCCACCCGTTGTGGATAACGAAGATATGGGCTTCGTCCGTTCCGGTGGGGCGGGATAGATGGACGACCCGTGTTGCCACGATAAACAGTGCGTTGGACGCCACCGCCAGCGTCAACGCCACCTGCATGACAATGAGCAGGGTGGCCACCTTGTGTCGACCCAGTGCGCCGACGATCGGGCGCAGCTGCATGAATATCCTGGTTAGTGCCATGACGGTAACCTCAATTGATCTTGATTTGCCAGGCGGGCTGGGTTTGCGCCGCCCGCCAGGTCGGGTACAAGGCGGAAACCACCGTGGCAGCCATGGCGAGCAGCAAGGTCAGCGCTATCAGCGAGGTATCGGCATGCACGAGACGTGCAATGTTCGGCTCGAAAAGTCCCCCAGCGCCCCATACGCCCAGCAGTGTCAATGCCACGCCGAGCAGGCCGCCGACGAAGCCCATGGTGGCCGCCTCGGTCAGGAACTGCCCGTAGATGGCCAGTCGCGAAGCACCCAGGGCGCGGCGAATGCCGATTTCCGTTGCTCGACGCATGAATCGGGCGAGCATGAGCCCGACGACGTTGACCAGGATGATCAGCAGAAAGCTGGCAGAGACCAGCATGGACAAGGTGGATGCTGGCGGAGTAACCCCCTGGTATGTCATCCAGTCCGTCAAATTGCGCAGGCGTATGCTGGGCGCCCAAGAGAAGCGTCCGAGGTGTTGCTGCTCCGCGGCATAGTTGCGCAAGTATTCGCGGTAGCGATCCGCGTCGGCGGGTGTCGCCAGCTCCACCCAGGCATCGATCCGGTCACATTCGCTGTGCAGGTAGGCATCCCAGTGGGATTTATCCGATTGCCAAGACGCCGTCGGGCAAAAAACGACGAGGCTGTTCTTCTTCATGTCGGTCGCGCGGGTGAACGGGATGTAGATGTCCCCCGCGTCGTCGAAGTTGTAGACAGTTCCATGACTGCCGGCGTCAAAAAAGCGGGGTCTCGGGTTCCAGTCCTCCAGCACACCAGCGACCCGGAAGAGTTGGCCATCCAGCCGGATCTTCTGCCCGACACTGTTTTGTCCGCCAAACAGCGTTTCGTTCAAGTGCCGACTAATGACAGCCACGGTGGCGTGCTGTGCTTCATCATCCGTCGTCCATCCGCCGCCAAAGCGAAAAGGCACATTGAACATCGAGAAGAAGTCGGCGGTCACCGCGTCGCCACCCAGCGACATGGCGGGGATCAATGGATTATCCGATTCCACTTGCCATGTTGCGGCATAAAGCAATGTTAGCCGGCTCGCCTTGCGCGCCCGCCACAGCGCCATCGCGTCCATGTAGCTTAGCGACCAATGTGGCTCGCCGTGCTCGTCGTAGGACGGACCAACATTGTCGATCAGCGGTACGTAAAGATGGGAAGACTTGGCAGGGAGCGGGTCGCTCGTGGTCGCACGGAACACGGCATAGCTCACCATGCAGGCCGACACCCCGAAAGCCAGCAGCAGGATAACCAGCGCCGTCAAAGCCTTGCTTCGCGCGCTGCTTCGCAACGCCAACACAACGTAATACCCCCCCATAACGCTCCCCTGTGATGTCACTCGATAGATGGAAGATGCTCAGTCTGCCCATCTATCGAGCGCCCTATCGTCCATGTGGTCATCGCCAATGCGACGCCCACGCCAATGCTGAGCACCTTCAACGCGATGAGTGCCTGATTACGCCTGATGCTGCGTAGTGCGAGATCAAGAAGTAGCTGAACAATGTCATGGCTCGCGGATGGTATGCACTACCGCTCTCCAGCGCTTCTCCGGCTGAAGCGAATATCGTGCCAGCTATGCGATAGGCATTTTTTCGATGTTTTTTCAGAGTGTTATAAATCGTCGCCGCTCGCACACTCTGTCCGCGGACAGAATGCGGACAGAGCTGAGGACACCGCGAGGCGTGTTCGCCGCCTCATGGCCGAGGCCGGCATCGAACTCGCGAACGCTGATGAGGGGTTGCTCTACAGGCCTCCCCGAGAGCGCAGGGGCGCGAATGCCAGCTTGGGGCCGGTACCGGGTGTTACTCACCGCGGCGCCGAAGAAAAATGAGGCCAGCAAGAAACGCGGCCACGCCAACGATTGGATCGAAAGTTACCCGTAAACTTAGGGCCGCGGCGGGTTAACGTGCTCTCGCCGCTTCGCTGACGGTTGGCTCACCACGCACAAACTCTTCGACACCTCAAGGCCTCTCCACAGTGAAATGCTCCGGACTGAGTGCTTGAAGAAAATCGCGGGCGTCGAATATCTGTCCGGGGGCGAACGCACCACGGGGTTTGTCAGGGTGCTCGGCAATTCTCACCAGGGCTTCCACGATCAACGGTGCACTGACTGCGTAGATATCTCGCCCACTGGCCACGGCACAACGCAACTGATCGCCTTTGCGCACCAGTACATCCAGTAGAAACGTCTGCGCGGAGCGTCCGCTGCTATCGGCGGCAGTGGGTGCCGGCGTTGCCGGATCGCGTAGATCCTTTAACGGGTGCAGATTCATATACGCGTGTATTTCAGGCACCTGTAGATGACGCGAAAGCGTGACTATCTCAGACAGTGGCACGGCAACGACTTCCTGAGTTCCAAACGGCTCTGAAAAATTCCAGCTACGCGTAGGTGGTGGATTGGCCAATGGTGTCATCACACCGTTGGATACGATGACTCGCGGTACGTTGTTGCGTTCGCCCGTTAAACGCGTGCCTTTGGTCGGCAACCAGCTGTCCAGGGCAACGGCAATCTGCACCTCATCGGCACTCGTCCAATCGCCCATGGCAGCGGTTGCCAGCAAATCAGCGAACCCACCGTAGAAAGCCATCGCGGGCAATAGCACGAGCCCCGCCTCACGAGCCTTATCGGAGTAATTTTCAAAGGTGGCGAGTACCGCTGCCTGTTCGGCAGCCAGATCGAGATAGTGGATCTTCGCACGCAGCGCAGCCTCGATGACCGGCGCGGCGGTGTCCAAGAAAGGACCTGCGCAGCTGATGACGGCCATGGCACCGGCAAACGCATCATCAAGTGAGGCTGGATCATCGATTGAGGCTGGCCGTACGTCCAGTGACGGGTACGCGGTAGCGAAGGCCTGTAGTTGAACCGGATCGCGCCCGCTCAAGATCGGTGTCCAGCCGCGTTTGTGTAACTCAGCCACGATGAAACGGCCAGTGTGGCCGTAGGCACCGTAAACGGCGACGTTCCTGCCTTGCGCGATGGGTGATGCGCCAGCAATGCTCATTTTTGGCTCCCGGTGGGTATCGCTAGAGATTGGTGTCAGGAGGCGCGCCGCGCACGAATGGCGCGACGGCTCCGGGATCTTGTTGCACCTGGCTGACTGGTCATGAAGGAGTCTGGACGATCCGTTCGGCCGGCCCCGTCATCTTGCCGTTCACGATCAGGCGATTCCTGGCGAAGCGGCGGCACTGAGGGATTCCTTCAGCTTTGCCGCGCACTCCTCGCAACAGACTTCAACTGTTTTCCCACCCAGCGTGACGGACACCGAAAGATCGTCCAGTTCGCAGTCACAGGCCGCGCAAGTATTTTCATTCATGGCTCTGCCCTCATGGACCCGACATCCGGGTAGGGCTATTTAGTCAGGAGCCTGCGTTGGGCGCTGTCGAAATCTTTAGCCACTCACCGGTGGAGCGCGGCTTTGCGAAATTCGGTCGGTGTTTGGCCGTAAGTCTTCAGGAATGACGCACTGAAATGACTGTGGCTGCTAAACCCGAGCTCAAGGCTCAGTTGGCTCAAATCTTCGTACTGACCCAACAAATCCAGCGAGCGGGCCAAACGAAGGCGTAGCTGATAGCGGTACAGCGGCACGCCTTCCACCTGTTGAAATACCTGGGTCAGGTATACGGCAGAGACGCCAACCTTGGCCGCTATGTCTGCCAGGGCCCATCGTCTGGAGAGGTCACTGGCCAGGATCAGCTTGGTACGGTCGGCCAAGCGCTGCCGCCCCGCATTAGCGCCTGCCTTGTGCGTGGTATTCGAGCCAAGGCTGCGCTGCGCGAGCGTCAATGAAAGACTTTCCGCCTCAAGTCGTTCGGCTACATTTTCGCGCAAGCTATGGCGCAGTAACGCCACCAGGGCCTGGGCTCGAGGATCGATGCCCAACTGCTGCTGTCGAAACGTGAAAGCGTTCTTGTCCCAGGTTAGCGTGCTGGGCGCCAACTCACGGAGCAATGCCTCATCCAGCGCCAGGACCAGGCTTGCATCCCCTTCCCCCACGGGATGACTGACTTGGTAGCCCTGCCCGGCGTTGAACAAAAGCACCTGGTTGGATTCGGCTACCGCTTGGGTTGCACCCACATGACGCAGGTAAGTACCTCGGTAGGGAAACACCAGGTGGGTCTTGCCCGTGCACTCCTCGCCACTCTTGTGTCGGCACGTTCCGCTGCAATAAACGTCCCGAACCGTAACGGACGGCGTTTCAAGCAAGGTGCGGACAGTGAAATCAGGCATCTGGCCTCTTTACGTGACCATGCGCCGCCCTCGGCAGCGTCACTCACGTTTTGCAGTGATTGTAGTCAAGGGTACAGCTCAATGGATCACTTACAGCGTCATAGAGACTACGTGAAATTATGCACCTGTCAGACACTGCAGATTGAGCGGGGTTCGCATGAACGGACGTCTATGGGCTCTCCCCCTTTACAAGCATCCCCCACCGCCCTCACGTGCTTGAAGCAGCACCCGGCGACAGTGCAGAGTGCCAACTTCCACGCCGCTTCTTGATCGTTCGACCGAATTTGGAAGTCCGCGATCGTTACTAGCCAAATCACGTAAATGATGCCGCCCCTGCCCATCCCGCCGTTGGTGCTCGATTGGGTGGGTCTGTGCCACATCGCATTCGACTATCTGATCTGGGCATTTACCATCGGTCACGCCGGCATGGCGCTCGCACACCGGTGAGCAAGATCATTTTTCACGGCCGATCAGTCGCAACCGCGTTGATGTGAATGGGTGTCGGCAATTTGCAGATACCGGCAATACCCGCTATCGGCAGAAGCGCACAAGGTCGTCATCCAGCCAAACGCAGCGAGTCCAGTCGGTGTTTTTATCGAGGCTCCTTGCGTATGACCAACTTCAAGCCGGACCAGACTTCGTTTACAGCACAGACCTTCACGTCCACAAAGCCTAACGGCAAGGCGAGTTCACGGATCACGTCACCAGTGATATCAGTAGGCAGCCTGGAGGCTTTCTTTGGCCAGGAGACCCACACGACCGCATCGGACCTGATGACCTTGCGCAGGCTTTCAAGCTCGGCCTTCAGGCAGGCCTTTTTATCGCTGAAGACGTGGACAATATCCGTCGACCTGGACACCTTGTTTTCGAATAAAACACCCGGGGGGCATGGGCGCAAGAAGTTGAACGTAGCCGTCCGGCGCCCCCTTGATGAGAATGCGATTGGCCTCGGAGATGCCAAGCTTCTTGCTGAGCGGGGTTCCCGAATAGCCTGTTTGTCGTTGAGTCATGGACGATGCCACCGGATTTCAGCCATTCGCTGTTACATGCGCTCGTCGAGTGACACCTATCATTGGCGATTCCGCTTCAACTTTCGGCCGGCCAGCTGATATGCAGCCGCCCTGTCACTTCAAATCACTGCGCGGAATGAGCGCCGTGCGGCGATTCTGGAAATCGACATAGAAGTCCATGTCTTGCAATGCGCTGCGGCCGAGCTGGTAGCTCCAGGGAACGTCTGCATCGGCAAATACCGCGAATTTCATCTGCATGGATTGTCCACCGATCACCACGTTGGCCACCGTGCGATCAATCACCGCGTCGTGTCGCACGTTCCCGAGATCGCGTGTTTGAACCTGGCCTGCAAAGCGTGTATCCAGTTCAGCCAATGCAGCCTTGTCGCCAGTCAGGTAGTAAGGCGTGCCGGTGTTCAGCAAGGCGAGGCGCGGCGTGCCGTCAATCGTAATGGTGGTGAGCAGCCGCATATCGCGTCCGTCAACGTGGCTACCGATCAGCATGGGATAGTCCGCTGGCGGACGCTGATCGCCCGATCCATAGACTTCAATGGCGTCCTTGGTGATACGAAAAGCGCCAAGGTATTTGAGGATGCCAATACCGATGACTTTATCGGGCGCCCGAACTACCAACACCGGTGCGTTTTCGACCGTGACGCCGTTGAAAGTGAGCTTATCGAGGATGCCGTACTGCGCAGGAATATTCTTGGCCAGCGAATTGTTCACGCGCACATGGACGTCGGTCATGTGCACGCCAAGCTCGCGCGCGCTGTCCTGGTCAAGTGTGATGTATTCGCTGGCGGTGCTGACACGCATCGTCGCGTCGTGGCCATTGGCAACCACCGCGATGGCGCGTTTACTGCCTTCATATAGCGAGCCGCTTCGCTCTCGTTGCTCGGAATAGAGCAGCGGAATGCTGAAGCTGCCATCGGGTCGCTGCACGCTCAACGTGGGCAGATGATCGTTCGCTGTCGCGAAGTCGCGCAGACGTTCAACCTGCTCCGCCGGCAGCTTCGATTGGAAGCGCTGCAGTTTGTCCAGATCGGTCTGGTTAGCCTCCTGTTCCCTGCCAGCCAGGCGTAGATTGCCGACGGCAAATCGCGCGCAGAACAATGCTGTCTGCGGGTCGCTGTCGAACAGGCTTTGTTCGCACGACTTCGCATCCGCGGTGGATTTATCGAAGTCGGCGTGAATGCGCTCTCGCGCCATCGATACCAGCGTCCTTACAGCGGGATCCGAGGACTGCTGATAGAGCTGATCGAGCGCAGGCAGGTCGGCCTTGGCCACGGCGGTGATGATTTCCTGCCGGGTTGCCGGGGGAACTCCAGCGGAATTATTCGTATTGGGGGATTGGGCGAACGAAGACGCTGTCGTAACGGCGATCAATGCCATGACAGCAAGCGTTGCGGGGAATCGCATGACTCACTCCTGTTTGAGTTTGCCCCAAGAGTGTATGCAGTGAACATGTATCGGACAATGACAGAAGCGAGTCAGTTTTTCAGTTTTCTTGACGTGCAAATTATCGCGATCTTGCACGCGCGGCGTAAATATTTGCTGACAGGCTTGCCGCGCTCAATGCCGGTATCGATCCGAATTTCAAAGCCTGTGGGCTGCGAACATGCCCGTGATCCGACAGCCACGGACGCAGCCTCAGCCAGGGCCGACCTTCTGCCCTGTCTGAGCTACCGGATTCCGTTAGTACTTCCGCCGAAAGGCCGGCTGTCGCCTCAGGCAGGCTTGGCACCGAGATAAAGCGGGTGTGGCTGCGTGAGCCCAGCCTTGACGTGCCGTGAGGTGTCATCAGCAAGCACTTCCTGGTCACCGGCCTCGATGCCGGCGAGTACCGCTTGAGCAATGTCTTCCGGCCGCGCCTTGGGGCTATCGACGTCCTTCACCATATCGGTGTCGATGTAACCCGCGTGTACGCCAACCACCAGGGTGCCCTGCTCGCGCAGTTCGTTGCGCAGGCCATTGGTCAACGACCACGCTGCCGCCTTCGATACGGAATAGGCGCTAGTGTCCGGCAGGCTGGCCCAGCTCAGTGCTGAAAGCATATTGACCAGGGCACCACCGCCATTGGAAGCGAGCACCGGTGCAAACGCACGACTCACTGCCAGTACGCCATAGAGGTTGGTTTCCATGACCGACTGCAAGCTATCCACGCCGGTGTTGCTCAGCAAGCCATCAGCGCCGATAATCCCGGCGTTATTGATAACCAGATCCACATCGCCGCACGCCGCTACGGCCGCGGCAAGATCTTCGGCGCTGGTGACATCGAGCTTCAGCGGCACGACGCCTGCCAGCGTCACGGTGGCGGGGTCACGCGCGCCTGCATAGACCTTGCGTGCACCAGCCGCCAGCAACGCCTTCGCATAAGCGAGCCCCAAGCCGCGATTGGCACCCGTGACGAGTGCCGTACTACCCTTGATCTTCATCGTTCATTACCTTCAGTCGAGATGGCGGAATAATTTGATCTGGGCGTAGCGCCATCGCTCTTCGCCAGTTCATGCACTATTCGCCGGCATAACCTGCCTGGCAGAAGTGCGGGAATATCTAGCGCAGCGCCTCGCTGGTTCTCACCGTGTCCAGCCGCACAGTAACCGTGCTGGACAGCCCTGGTCGCAGTCTTGCAAGGGAGACCTGGTTCGCGTCGAAGCGGATGCGCACCGGAACGCGTTGCACGATCTTCGTGAAGTTGCCGGTACCCGGTTCAAATGGAAGCAGCGAGAACTGCGAGCCCGAGCCGGGGGCAAAGCTTTCCACCCGGCCTGTGAGCGTCTGGCCGGGCAATGCATCCACGGCGATACTGGCTGTCTGGCCGACCACCATGCGCGCGGTCTGCGTCTCCTTGAAATTGGCGATCACATACAGTTCGTCCAGCGGTACTACGCTGAGCAACCGGGTTCCTGGCTGCACGTAGTCGCCCGGTTCGACCTGACGATCACCGACCACACCATCGATCGGCGCCCGCACCAGCGTGTTGGTCTGATCCTGACGGGCAAGATCGAGTGCCGCTTTCGCGCTGGCGACGGCTGCCTGCGCCTGCGCAAGGCTGGCCTCGAGGGTGAGCCGTTTGACCTGCGTCACCGAGGCTTCGTCACGGCTCACGGCGAACTCGGCGCGGCTGTGATCCGCATTTGCCTGCGCCGTGATCGCGGCAGCGCGGAACTGTTCGGCATCGCGTCGCGCTACCGCACCGCTGGCGATCAGCTGGTCGTAGCGCTTCTGATCGGCCTCGGCGAATACCTTCTGCGCGTCCGAGGAACGAATCGTCGTCTTCGCCGCACGCACATTGGACTCAGCCAACTTTTCTTCCGCGGTGAGCGCGACCAGGGCGGCCTGGGCGGCCTGCACGGAGGCCTGCGCGTTCTGCAGCGCAGCCGAAGCAGAGGCGACGCGGGCATCGAACTCCTCGGCATCGATGCGCACCAGTGGATCACCACGACGCACGCGCTGGTCATGCTGCACGAGTATCGCGGCGACCAACCCGCGCACTTTCGGCGCGACGATCGAACTATCTGCCTGCAGGTAGGCGTTATCGGTGGACACGCTGCGTTCGGGCGACGCGATATAGAGCGCACCAGTGATCGCGATGACCACAGCCGCAGCGGCAACCACCAGCGGGCGTCGCGACAATGGCATGCGCTGCGGGGCCTGTGCTGTGGAAGTAGCCACGGGCGGAGAGGTTTCCGTGCTCATCGTTCCATCACCAGCAACGTCGAGGTGGCTGTCGCGTAAAGCGTGCCGTTGGCATCGATGAGGTGTGCTTGAGCAAACGCTACGCGGCGGCCTATCGAGACAATGCTTCCTTCGGCGCGAACACGCCCGGTCTGCACAGTCATCGGTTTGTGGAACGCGATCTTCAGTTCCAGCGTCGTATACGCCTGTTGCGCGGTGAGCTTTGAGTGCACGGCACAACCACAGGCCGAATCGAGCAGTGTGGCGAAGTAGCCGCCATGCACGATGCCCATCGGGTTATACGCATGCGGCCCCGGCACCCCGGCAAACACCGCAAGGCCATCGCCCACCTCGACCAGATCGAAGTCGAGCGAATCACCGATACCCGGCCGCTTACCCGATTCCATGAATGCGCGCAGCTGCTCCAACCCACTCAGGCCAACTCCGATGTCGGTCACCATGCTCACGCGCGTGCCTCCAGGCCCAGCCGTTGCTTTAGCTGATGGCGCGACGCGCTGAGGATCGCATCCGAGCGCTTCGGATCAAGCTCGATGCGGGCCAGCGAAAGTGCGCCGATAAGTTCGGCAACCACCGAGGGTGCCTCCACATCGACGTTCTGGTGACCCAGCGCAGCGAGCTTTTCGCCCAGAGTCGTGGTCAGCCGACGCACGCCAGCGGCGAACTGCTCACGCAAGGCCTCATCCAGCCGTGGCAGGTCCGACGCCAACGCCGCCATCGGGCAGCCGCTGCCACGCGCATCGCGATGCTTTCTGGAGAGGTAGAAATCGATATAGGCCGCCAGCCCTTCGGCGGGTGCGCGGCCGCCCATCTCATGCTGCACACGCGCCCGCGCCTCGCCAAACATATGCTCGATCGCCGCGGCGATCAGTTCGTCCTTGGAGGCGAAGTGGGCATAGAAGCCGCCATGCGTAAGCCCGGCATCGGCCATCACGCCAGCCACCGCGACGCGGTGCGGGCCGTCGGTGCGAATGGCTTTCGCAGCGGCCTGCAGGACCTTGGTGCGGGTCTTCTGCTTGTGCTCGGTGTCGTAGCGCATGGACATCTGGCCTTATTTATATGATGATCATCATATTACAAATATCTGCCGATGCAAGTGACCCCATGAACACCATGACCTCGGCGCCCGCTGACCTGCCGCTGGCGCGCAAATACCTCATCTTCGGGATCCTCGCGTTTGGCCAGTTCATGGCATTGATCGACATCCAGATCGTCGCCGCATCGCTCAACGAATTGCAGGCAGGGCTTTCCGCCGGGCCAGACGAAATCAGCTGGGTACAGACTGGCTATCTGATGGCCGAACTGGTGATGATTCCGTTCGCCGCCTTTCTCGCTCAGGCGCTGTCCACACGCTGGCTGTTTGCGCTGTCTGCCGGCTTGTTCACGCTGGCCAGCGCGTTGTGCGGCATGGCCTGGGACATTCAGTCGATGACAGTCTTTCGTGTCATCCAGGGCTTTGTCGGCGGCGCCATGGTGCCGACGGTATTCGCAACCGGCTTCGCGCTCTTTACCGGCAAGCAGCGCGCGATGATTCCGGCGATCCTTGGCATGGTCTCCGTGCTGGCACCCACGCTCGGCCCCACGGTGGGTGGGTGGCTTACCGAGGCGATCGGCTGGCGCTCGATCTTCTACATCAACATCGTGCCCGGGATCGTGGTGACCACCTTGTCGGTGCTGTTTGTGAAGATCGATCGTCCGAATCTGGCCATGCTCAAGCGCATCGACTACGTGCATCTTGCAGCGATGGCGGTGTTTCTCGGTGGCCTCGAATACGTGCTCGAAGAAGGGCCGCGTCACGAGTGGTTTGGCGACCCTACGATTGCCACGGCGGCTTGGCTGTCGTTCGTCGGCCTGCTGCTGTTCCTCGAACGCTCATTGCACTCTGATATGCCGGTGGTAAAACTTTCCCCATTCCGCCATCCGACGTTTGCATTCGCCTGTTTGTTCAGCCTGGTGATCGGCTTCGGGCTCTATTCGGCAACCTATCTGATACCCGTATTCCTCGGCCGCGTGCGCGGCTACGACAGTTTGCAGATCGGCACCACGGTGTTTGTCACCGGGCTCGCACAGATCGCCAGCACCGTCGTTGCTGCGCGGCTTTCGCAGAAGCTGGACCCGCGCTGGATGATTGCCGCGGGCCTGCCACTGTTCGCCGCCAGCCTGTGGCTCGCCTCGTACATGACACCGGAATGGGGCTTTGCCGCGCTGCTGGCGCCACAACTACTGCGCGGCTTCGCGATCATGCTGTGCATCGTGCCTAGCGTGAATATGGCGCTGAGCGGTTTCGCAATGGCCGAGCTGCGCTACGCATCGGGACTGTTCAACCTGATGCGCAACCTGGGCGGTGCCATCGGCATTGCGGTCGTGAATACCTGGCTGCAGGATCAGACCCGCATCCATGTGGCGCGCATGGGCGAAAGCCTCGGCGAGGCCGGCAGGTCTGCACCGGACGTGGTTGCGGCACTGGCCGCGCGGATCGGCGCGGTCACCAGCGATTCGGCGCATGCGTTGTTGATGGCACAGGGTGAGCTTGGCCGTCTAGCCGAACGCATCGCACTGACCCTGGCGTTCAACGAAGTGTTTCGACAGATGGCCTGGCTATTCATCGCCGCCCTGCTGCTGGTGCCATTCTGCAAGACGGCGCCTGCCGTTTCAGCCGCCGCGATCGAGGCACATTGAGGAACCCGCAAACCGTGCCAGCGAACTCAAAGCCAGCGTCCGTAGCAGCGGATGTAGATCAACTTTACGAACTGGGTAAGCACGCAATACGTGATTACCGTCAACGCGACCCAGGCGAAATAGACCGGCGGCAGCGCCACCATACCGAACTTCGCGCCGAGCCCGGTGAACGGCAGCACCACGCCAACAAGCATGGCCGCGGCGGTCAGCGCCAGCACTGGTGCCGCGGCAATGCTCTGCACGAACGGAATCTTGCGCGTGCGGATCATGTGCACGATCAATGTCTGCGTCAGCAGGCTCTCGACAAACCAGCCCGTCTGGAAGAACGATTGATGCTCAGGCGAGTTCGCCTTGAATACGTGCCACAGCAACAGATACGTCGTGATATCGAAGATCGAGCTGACCGGGCCGATCCACACCATGAAGCGACCGATGTCACTGGCATCCCACTTTCGCGGCTTGCGCAGATACTCATCGTCCATACGGTCAAAGGGAATCGATAACTGCGAAATGTGGTACAGCAGGTCAAGCACCAGCAGTTGCAACGGCAGCATCGGCAGAAACGGCAGAAACGCACTCGCCACCAGCACGCTAAACATGTTGCCGAAGTTCGAACTCGCGGTCATCTTGATGTACTTGATGATGTTGCCGAAGGTGATGCGACCTTCGATGACGCCCTCCTCCAGCACCATCAGATTCTTTTCAAGCAAGATGATATCGGCGGACTCTTTCGCGATATCGGTAGCTGTATCCACCGAGATACCGACATCCGCCTCACGCAATGCCGGCGCGTCGTTGATGCCGTCACCCAGAAACCCGACCGTGTGGCCCTGGCGCTGCAACGACTTCACCACGCGCGCCTTTTGCAGCGGCGACATCTTGGCAAATACCGTGGTGCGCGCAACCAGCTCGTCCAGCTCCGCGTCGTCCAGCGGTTCGATCTGCTTGCCTTGCGCCGAATGCTCGACGTCGAGACCGACTTCGCGGCAGATCTTGCGCGTCACCGCTTCGTTGTCGCCGGTGATCACCTTCACCGCCACGCCATGCTGGTTGAGCGCGGCAATCGCGGTGCGGGCACTGTCCTTCGGTGGATCGAGGAAAGCGAGGCAGCCCACGGCGATAAGCTCGCTCTCATCGGCAACACTGTACGCACGGTTCGTCGGCGCCAGGCGCTTGATCGCCACTACCAGCACACGCAAGCCATCCTCGTTGAGATAGCCGGTCATTGCCTTGATCCGGGCGCGCTGCTCATCGCTCATCGGCACCATGTCGTCGCCGGCCCTGGCATACGCGCAGATCGCCAGCATCTCCTCGACGGCGCCCTTGCACACCAGCAGCTCCTGGCCGTCACCATTGCTCACCACCACCGACATGCGACGACGCTGAAAATCGAACGGAATCTCGTCAACGATGCTGTAGTGCTCAGCGGTGGGCTCAAGGTTGCGATGCGCCAGCACGGCCTTGTCCATCAGGTTCTTCAAGCCGGTCTGGAAGCGACTGTTGAGGTAGCCGTATTCCAGCGCTTCTTCGGAGTCTTTGCCGTCCAGATCCAGGTGTCGCTCCAGCACGATCTTGTCGAGCGTCAGCGTGCCGGTCTTGTCGGTACACAAAACGTCCATCGCGCCGAAGTTCTGGATCGCGTTGAGACGTTTCACCACCACCTTGCGGCGCGACATCGCAATGGCACCCTTGGCCAGGTTCGCGGTGACGATCAGCGGCAACATTTCCGGCGTCAGCCCGACCGCTACGGACAGTGCGAACAGAAACGCCTGCGACCAGTTGTGTTTATCCAGGCCGTTGATGACGAAGACGATTGGCACCATCACCGCCATGAAGCGGATCAACAACCAGCTCACGCTCTTCACGCCGCGGTCGAAGCTGGTTTGCACACGCTGGCCGGCGACGGTACAGGCCAGCGAACCCAGATAGCTGCGCGAACCTGTCGCCACGACCATCGCCACAGCTGTGCCGCTGACCACGTTGGTACCCATGTAGCAGACCGTGGCCAGCTCCAGCGGGCTGTCGACTACGCTCTGTTCCATCTCCTGCGACGCCGGTCCACGCGAGGGCGCCCACTTCTCCACCGGCAGCGATTCGCCGGTGAGAATGGCCTGGCTGATGAATAAATCTTTCGCCGTAAGCAGACGCAGGTCGGCGGGCACCATGTCGCCCGCTGCCAGATGCACCATGTCGCCCGCGACGAGTTCGCCCACCGGCACGTCGATGCGCTCGCTGTGGTCGTCTGAAGCGCGGCGGGTGACGGTGGCGGTGTTGCGCACCATCGCCTTCAACTTCTCGGCAGCCTTCGATGAACGGTACTCCTGGCTGAAGCTGAGCAGCACGCTGATCAATACCATCACCGAGATGATGGTCGGGCCGGTCAGATTGGTGGAGTCGGTGCCCAGCTGCACGCCTGCCAGCACCAGCAAGACGACAATGAACGGGTTCTTGAATGCGTGCAGCAGCTGCAGCGCCCAGTGCGGCGGCTTCTCGTGCGTCACCTCGTTCAGGCCATCGCGTTCCAGCCGCTCGCCGATCTGTTCCTCATTGAGGCCGGCCGCGCTGGTATCGAACGTTTCGAGCAGCGCTTCGTTCTGGCGGAACGCTTCCAGCGCAACGGCAACGTGCAACGAAGCGCGGGCGCCCTTGCTGGCCGCCTTGCCCGCGACGGTCAGGGTGGAATGCGTGGTCATGACTTGATTCCGTGGATTCGGTGACACCTGCGGCGAATCGGCATCGGCGGAATCAGTCCGCGTCACACCAACGCGTGCGCTATGGCCGTCTTCGCGGCCCGCATCCTGCGGCGACTGGTGGAGGCCAGCCTTTGCGAAGCGCGGCGGGCTTCAGCGCTGGAGACTGGATCAGCGATGAGCACATCAGTGACCGGATGCCCGTTGCAGGCGAGCCGATGCTGCACACCGTAGCTACGCACACCATTGTGTCGGCGGATGACCCTGTGGCGGGGCGGCGTTCCAATGCACGTCGGGCGGGATCGCCGCGGTCGACTTGACTGACAACGAGCGCACGGCGAGCGCCCACGAACAATGCGCGGCTGCATGGTTGTCGCTGGTTTGTGTCGAGCAGATTCATGAAAAAGCGAAGGAGCTTCATGGCCTGTCTCCTCGTAACGGCGCAGCCGGCCATCAAAGGTGGGCTGCAGTTTCTGGTTTTGGAAAAGCCTCAGCCGGCCGCACGCGACCAAGTCGCCATGCAATGCCTGAAGATCCATCGACAGCATCTACATGGGACTACCCAGCTGCTTGAGCGCGATGCCTAATGCGATCCGATAACTGATGGCCAGGTCACCATTAAAAATGATCGTCGCCAGTGGAGCGCTGTGCGTGCAATCCCTGGGCTCCAGCGCGCCGTCACTGTCATCGTGGACTTCGATATAGGGCGTACTCAACCCATCGAGGGCATCGCCGAGGCCCGCCTCAGGATGCGCCTGCACCTGTTGTGCGAGATCACCCGGGTCGAGCAGCATGAACTCGATGGATGGCGACCGCCCGGCGCGCACGCGTGCGACGAACTCACGCAAACCGCCACAAGTACATATCTCCAACGTGCGGCCTGCTGTACGCGCCAATTGCTGCAGATGACCGAGAAGTTCACCGCTGAGTGATCTGGCGGTGGCCTGGGGTCCTTGAATAATCATGATGGTCAATGCAGCACGCCCATATCAACACGCGAAGCGGATGAGTCATGTTGTTCCTGGCGGCTGTAAAGGAGCTATATGCAAAACGCCCGAACGGCGTAAATTCCTCGCATTCTCTCGGCGGCGATCGATCTGCTAAGTTGCCGCTTCTGCCGATCAGTTGTCCCAAGGGGAATCTCATGCTGCGTTGCCGTCACTTCGTCGCCACCCTCGTGCTGGTCAGCTTGTCTGCGCTACCTGCGTTCGCCGACCAGGGCAAACCCACACCGACGACGCAGGAACTGCTGGCCAAGTCCGGCGCTGCCGAATGGCGCCAGCCCGACCCGAAGAATCTGCTGGTCATGCAATTGGCCACCGGTCGCGTACTGATCGAACTGGCGCCGGACTTCGCCCCGCTGCATGCGGCGAACATCCGCACACTGATACGTGAGCACTATTTCGATGGTTTGGCGATCGAGCGGGTGCAGGACAATTTCGTCACCCAATGGGGCGATCCCGCTGGCAACGAAGGCGGCGACCCCACCCAAATCCGTTCGCTGGGCAAGGCCAGCCACACGCTGCCACCGGAATTCACCCGCCCGATCGACCCGAAACCACCGTGGACAGCGCTGCCGGATGGCGATGTCTATGCCTCGGAGGTGGGCTTTTCCGAAGGCTTTCCGGTAGCGCGCGACCCGGCCAGCGGGCAGGAATGGCTGCCCCACTGTTACGGCATGGTCGGCGTCGGGCGCGATAACGGCCCTGAAACCGGCAGTGGCAGCGAGTTGTATGCAGTGATCGGCCAGGCGCCACGCCGACTGGACCGTAATCTGGCCGTGGTCGGCCGCGTTCTGGAAGGCATGCCGCTGCTGTCTGGCTTGCCACGCGGCCCCGGAGCGATGGGTTTCTATACCAACCCGGCGCAGCGCACCGCCATCCAGTCGGTGCAGCTGGCGGCCGACCTGCCGCCGGGCCAGCGTCCCTCGATCGAAGTGCTGCGCACCGACAGCGCCACCTTCGCGACTTTGGTAGACGCGAAGCGCCACCGCCGCGATGCGTTCTACGCCGTGCCAGCCGGCAAGGTCGACCTGTGCAGCATCGACGTACCCGTGCGCATGGCGAAAACCGTTGTGTCAACCAAGCCTTGATTAACGCGCTTGCTGTAACCGACGATTCCGTGAAAACATTGTGTTCAGCCTCATCGGTTTATCTGTGGGCGTCGAAATCTGCTTGCCCGCGTACCTATCACCCCCGGAAACCTTGATGCCGTGAGCGACACCCTGACCTTTTTGCGCGCATGGCTGCGGGCTCCACGCAGCATCGGCGCACTGACTCCATCAGGATCGTCACTGGCGCGGCTGATGACGACGCATGTCAATCATCTCGACGGCCCGGTGATCGAGTTGGGCCCAGGCACCGGGGTGTTCACCCGTGCCCTGCTCGCTCGCGGCGTACCGACCCATCGACTGGCGCTGATTGAAGCCGACCCGGTGTTTGCGAGCGCCCTGGCGCGACGTTATCCGGGTACCCATGTGCTGAGCATGGACGCCGCGCATCTAGGCGACGCCCTCCCGATATTCGGCGAAGAGCGGGCCAGCGCAGTAGTCAGCGGCCTGCCATTGCTGTCGATGCCGGCCAGCCAGGTTTCGGCGATCATCCAGGGTGTGTTCGACCGGCAATTGCACGCAGACGGTGCGTTTTATCAGTTCACCTACGGCCCGCGCTGCCCATTGCCACGACATTTGCTGGAACGGCTGGATCTGGAGGCCGTGCGCATTGGCAGCGTGTTGTTCAACCTGCCGCCAGCGGTGGTATATCGCATTGGTCGCCGCCAGCGCGACCGTGTCGCGGCTTAGCCACTGAGCTTGCCGTAGAACCCTGACCCGTGGGTTTTGCCGGGCCAGCGGACCGCTCACACACATAACCTTGTCGTTAAGTCGGCTATCAGTGCATGCATAAGTTCGCCGTTTCAGGGCGATGGACGGGAAGCAGTCGATGAAACGCAGCCACAAAGTGCTGAGCTGGATCGTGGGTACGCTGCTGGCGTTGGTCGTTGTGCTGGCGATCATTGTCGCCACCTTCGACTGGAACCGGCTCAAACCCTATCTCGATGAGAAAGTGAGTCAGGCCATTGGCCGCCCCTTCGTGATCAACGGCGGCCTGAGCGTGGCATGGGGGCGTGAACCAGGCGCCGATGGACTGGCCGCCCTGGTGCCCTGGCCCGAATTCACGGCGCGCGATGTCCATATCGCCAATCCGTCGTGGGCGAGCCAGCCCGAGTTCGCACAGCTCGTTGCGCTTCGCTTTCGCCTGTCGCCATTGCGGCTGCTCGCCCACCGTATCCATATCCCCTCGCTGCAACTGATGCAGCCGAACATCGACCTCGAACGCAACCGGCTCGGACAAGCCACCTGGGATTTCAGTGCGCCTGCGAGCAGCACTCCGTCGACATGGACGCTCGATCTGGGCGCAATCGGCTTCGATCGCGGCCAGATTGCCGTGGATGACGCAGCCCGCGGGATCAAGCTCAAAGTCAGCGTCGAACCGTTGCAACGGGCCGTTCCCTACGATCAGATCGTGGCGCAGGAATCAGCCGACGCCGGCGCGCAGGCTGGCAAGACAGCCGGTAAGGCCGCAGGCAAGACCGTAGTCAACGCCGAAAATAACGATGTGGACAACGCGACCCACGCCATCGCCAGCAGGACGAGTTATCAATTTGCATGGACGGCCAATGGCACGTACGGCGGCGTAGCAGCTACCGGCAGCGGTCGAATGGGTGCGGTGCTGGCCCTGGAGCAGTCTGATCTGCCGTTCCCGATACAAGCCAGGCTACACATCGGCGACAACCATATTGGCCTGGTCGGCACGCTGACTGACCCCACCAATCTGGCAGCCCTCGATCTCAAGCTGTGGTTCACCGGCTCCAGCATGGCCAAGCTGTATCCCGTCATCGGCGTCACGCTGCCGGACACGCCACCGTATGCGACCGAAGGACGTCTCCAGGGCGAACTCCATCGCAACGGCAGCCACTTCAGCTATCAGCATTTCCGTGGACGCGTCGGCGGCAGCGACCTCTCCGGTGACCTCTATTTCACCAGCGTTGGCGCGCGGCCAAAGCTGAGTGGCGCCGTGCAATCGCAGCTGCTGCTCTTTGCCGATCTTGCGCCGCTGATCGGGGCCGACTCCAATACCGAAAAACAGCAACGTGGCGATGCCACCTTGCAGCCTGACGACAAGGCACTACCGATCGAGCCGTTCCGCACCGACCGCTGGCAAGCGATGGATGCGGATATAAATTTCAGCGCTGCGCGTATCACGCATGGACTGAATCTGCCCATCGAGTCGTTGAGCACGCACCTGGTCATGAATAACGGCGTGCTGCAGCTGGATCCGCTGAACTTCAGCGTGGCCAGTGGCACGATCAACAGCGGCGTGCGCCTGGACGGCGTCAAGTCGCCGATGCAGGGCACGCTGAAGCTGAACGCGCGTCACCTCAAGCTGCAGCAGCTGTTTCCGGAATTCGCCTCGATGCAAACCAGCTTCGGCGAAATCAACGGCAACGCAGACCTGACCCTGAGCGGCAACTCCGTGGCAGCATTGCTGAGCCATGCCAACGGCGAACTGAAATTGTTGATGAATGATGGCGCGATCAGCAAGACGCTGCTCGAAACCGCCGGGCTCAACGTCGGCAACGTCGTCATCGGAAAATTGTTTGGCGACAAGACCGTGAAGATCAACTGTGCCGCTTCAGATCTGGTGGCCACGGATGGTCTGTTCGACACGCGATTGTTCGTGTTCGACACGGAGGATGCCATCATCAATATCAGTGGCACCGCAAACATGGCCGACGAAAAGCTCAGCCTGGATGTCGTACCCCACACCAAGGGCCCGCGCATTTTCTCGCTGCGTTCGCCGCTATACGTCAAGGGCACGTTGAAGAATCCTGACGTTGGCGTACAAAAAGGACCGTTGCTGATGCGCGGCGCGGGTTTGGTCACGCTCGCCGTCGTTGCCGCCCCAGCCGCCGCCCTGCTCGCGTTGGTGGCGCCCAGCCACAACAACGACACCGACAATACCTGCCGCACCGTGCTGGAGGAGATGCGCGCGCCGGCGAAGGTTACGCCTACCGGCAACCCAACAGGCAAGGCATCGCACTAGTGGCCTGTAACGATTGAATCGGGAGTAATTCGACGTGTGGGGTCGAAGTACTTCCACTTCACTGGCTTGGGTTGCTCGTTGTATTTGCGGATGTAGCGCATGAGCTTTCGCTTGAGATCGG
>Ga0302315_10000306_pt1 | contig 58605 bp, 44 predicted proteins | sample III_Palsa_N3_1_FD_200532 | JGI IMG/M metagenome (GOLD analysis project Ga0302315, IMG submission 200532) | Peat permafrost microbial communities from Stordalen Mire near Abisko, Sweden - III_Palsa_N3_1 | ecosystem: Environmental > Terrestrial > Soil > Palsa > Peat permafrost | place: Sweden...
CCTTTCCTGTAGCACCTGTAACTAAAATTTTCATACTGTTATTAATTAAATTGATGAAGCAAAGCTCCGGTTAAAACAGTGTACCTGCTAACGATAATCAAACCAATAAGTATGATTTTCAAACCTTCTATTTTCTAATAGCTTTGGGAGTAACACCTGCAACTCGCTTAAAATAGTTATTGAAGTAGGTGGGATATTCGAAGCCGAGGGCATAGGCGATGTCTGCCACGCTCCAGTCTGTGTGCTGCAATAGGGCTTTTGCTTCAGCAGTTATACGCTCTGCAATGTGCACAGATGTAGGTTTGCCGGTAACTTCCTTTACGGAACGGTTAAGGTAATTTACATGTACAGCAAGGCCCGTGGCAAAGTTCTGCGCGGTGCGTAGCCTGAGGGGTTCAGCGCTGCGCTCTATAGGGAATTGTCTTTCCAGCAGATCCATAAATAAATGGGTAACCCTGGTAGCTGCGTTTTTGAATGGCGATACGTTTCGCGACGGCTGGATCCGCAATGCTTCGTGAATGATCAGTTCTATGCAGCTCCTGATCAGTTCGCCCTTGTAGTGATAATCTCCGTTGTGCACAGCCAGCATCTTTTGAAAAATGCCTGTCATAAACGTGGCCTGTTCGCTGTTGAGTGCAATTACGGGTGTGTCGCCAATCTGGAATAATGGGGAGTTTTTCAAGATCCCGGTCCGTTCGCTGCCTGTAATAAAAGTTTCGGTAAAAAGACAGGCATAGCCGGTTGTCTTTTTAGAGCGACGAACAACAGAATGAAGTACGTTGGGGTTGACAAAAAAGAGAACAGTATCATTTATTTCTAAAATCTTATCGCCATAATAAACAGTCATGTCGCCGGTTACCAGGCCCATTTTATAAAAATCACGTCTGCCACGGGAGGCTTGGGTATCAACTGAAGCTGGCAGTTCGTGGACCTTAAAACCTTTCAGCCTCAGGTCTTCCATATTTACCCCGGGAATTTCAGCTAACACATCGACGGCCATGCCGCAAAACTAATAAAATCAAACCTTTAAAAGAAAACGGAAATTTAGTTTGCAGATGGCGGCTAATCCAATCGGATCAGCAACCTTCAGCTTAATCAATTGTAGATAGTTTACATAAGGAATGGCGGTTTCCAGCGGATAGATCTGGAAATCGAAAGGATGCTTCATGCGCTTGTCCATATCGATGATCTTATCATCCAGATATTTCCGGTACACCTGCCGGTATTTCTCCAGAACTGTGGCATCATCGTTATTAGCAATATTATTGGGGCTATCGGACATACGCTTACTGCTTGTCATAAATATAGTTTGATTAAGTTTAGAAAAAAACAATTTATCACAATCAGGAATATTTGCTAAGGCTTGGTTTTCCCCGTCACAGTGGCACTCGTTTCCTCATCAAATCCCTTAGTGAGTATATAATCGATATGCGGGGAAAATAACGACCCGCCATTTATTTGCAGGTAAATACTTGAAAGAATCGCTTGTTTCCCATTAATCTGGTCGTATACATGGAAAAGATGATCAGGCCCTTTCATCAGTTGCATTACATGTTTTTTATTGGCAACAAAGCGAAGTTCGTAGTGATCTTTTGAAATATAGGTGGTCATTAGTCCGTAAGCGTGCTGCCGTTGCAGAGAGGTTAATTCCTCTTTCTGCGATTTTTCGGCATAACAGATCCAAAAAATATGCACAGGCGCTATGGAATCCAATACGCCGTTTTTTATGTTTAACTCGTACACAACCGTATTGGTGTTTTGGCTGCGCTGCAGAAAAAACAATTGTTTAGGGTTTCCGCGGGGGACAGGGAATTTCAGGCTGTCCTGGGCATGGCCATAGGTTGTATTCAGCAAAAAGAAACAAAATAATAAGGCGTTAAGTAATGGTTTCATATATGGTTCACAGTTTGTTTATAGCTTCTGGCTGCCTTTTTCTTTTTGATATTTTAATCATCTTTGTTGATTCTTTTTCCATCCTGTTTTTAATCGCTTATTATTTAATTTGCTTTATGCGCGACCTGTTGATAGTTTCATCCATAAATGCGATGAGCGATGGGATGAAATAAGTTAAAAGAACACCGGTTTTACTCTTAAAATCAAATATAAAAGTTATATTTTCAACCAATACCGGGATGGTTAATTATTGCACACCCCAGCTTTTATTAGGCTTAGGCCCCATCTCCAGTTCAAGCTTTCCGCCTGATACTAATTGTTCATGTGTAAACCAGGGCGTGTTTAAAACTACCCCATTAAATTTAGCGCTTTGAATGTATTTATTTATCACCGAGCAATTATTGGCTATCATGGTAAATTGCTTGCCTCCCGGCAGATCAATAGTTACGTTTTTAAACTCAGGGCTACCGATTGTATATATGGGTATGCCGGGCGTAACCGGGAAGAAGCCCATTGCCGAAAATACCACAAACGCCGACATGCCGCCGCCATCCTCATCGCCGGGGATACCAAAAATGCTGTCCTTATACCAAACATCTAACAGAAACCTTACCCGGTTTTGCGTTTTCCAGGGCGAACCTGTAAAATTATACAGGTAAGGGATCATAAAGCTGGGCTCATTACCCATTGAGAACTGCCCCACCAGGCCCGTTGCATCCGGAAATTTGCTCCAAAACTCGTACTTACTGCGATCCAATGGCTCACGATACAGTTGATCAAGCTTGTTTTCAAATTCATCACTGCCGCCCATCAGGCTAATCAGCCCTTTAACGTCATATTGTACCTGCCATAAATAGGTCCAGCCATTATTTTCATCGTAATAATCACGCCCTCCCATACCACCATCAAATTTAGGGTCGATGTTGATCCATTTGCCATCAGCATCTTTAGGGATGAACATTTTGGTATCGTTATTCCACAGGTTTTTATAGTTAAGGCCGCGTAAACTGAATTTTTTGTAGTCATCGGTTTTCCCCAATTCCTTGGCCATTTGCGCTACAGCCCAATCATCATAACTGCCGCCGAGTGTTACGGCTACGGCCTGGCGCTTTTCAAAAGCGTTAACCTCTGGTACCGTCTCCTTTTCGCCGGGCCTTAAAGCAGGGTAATAGCCGTTCTTATAATAAAAATCATCTAATACTGTTTTAGGGCCGTTTCTCCAGGGAAGCATGGTTGCTTCAGTGGCATTTTTCAGCATACCTTCATAAGCTTTTGCGGCATCAAAACCCTTGACCCCTTTACGGTAATCATCCAATATCATAACCGACGAATGAAAACCATTCATACAGGCATGGTCGCCAAACAACACCGGGAATGTTGGCATCCATCCCCCCTGCTCATACTGGGTTACATAGGAGTTCACCATATCGCCTTCCATATCCGGGTTTAATATAGCCCGCAGCGGGTGCAAGGCCAGGTAAGTATCCCAAACCCAATCGTCCACATAAAATTTACGGTTACTGGTATGGATCTTTTTATCAAATCCGCTATAATATTTACCATCTTCGGTTATATCAACCATACGTTCATTACAACGGTATAGCGCAGTATAAAAAGAACGCTTTTGCGCTTCGGTACCGCCGGTAACTTTAATCTGGTCAATCACCTTTGCCCATTCTTGTTCGGCATTGGCTTTAACAGCCGAAAATGAGCTGTCTTTTATTTCCTCATTAAAATTTTGTTTGGCCTGCTCGGGGCTTATGTAGGATATAGCATATTTAAATTCTACTACGTCCGGTGAGTTTTGGGCAAAGGAGATATATGCTTTAACACCCTTCCCTTCTGCCGCATCTGCCGTACTTAGCTCACCTGCTTTTACTGTACCTGTTTTCCCGGTAGTGCTAAATACACCGTACATATAAACTTTTATATCACCGTTATAAGTTTCAACACCTTCAATTTCATTACCGCCTTTAAACTTCAAGGCGCCGTCGCCATCATTGTACAGATCAAACAGCAATGTTTTATTAGCCGCATTTTTGGGGAAGCTAAAACGGAAGATGCCCGCTTTTTTGCCGGGGGTAAATTCTACCGTAACATCATCATCAACCAGGTAGGTGGAGTAGTACCAGGGCCGGGTTACTTCAAGGTCATGGTCATAGGTGAGCTTTTGATCCCAGGCTGCTGCAGTAAGCGGTTTGATTGATGGCTTAAGCGCGAAAACCTGCCCTAAGCGGTGCGAAACTATGGTTAAAGGGAAACTGGTGATCTGATCATCAATATAATCATGGCGCTGCGGGTACATCCTGATAAGCTGATGAGGCAGTTGCGCTGTTGGCCTGGTAGGTTCCAATAGCTGGCCCACATTGCCAATGCGCGGGTCTACATATTTTAAATTACCCTTACCGGCGTTTTCATCATCATTGGCTTGGGCGTTGGCTGTACTATTATAACAGCAAACAAGCGCAAAATTTAAGCAAGCGGCTATTAATAGCCTTGATTTGTATTTATTCATCATCAGGTTTATATATCGTTTTTAAAAAATAGTAATGTGATAGAAGGCAAACTTTCCCGCAATATTTACCGGTAGTAATTATGTTGCTAATTAAGCCCCGACGGGTTAATAAAAGATTAATGAGCGCATTAATAAAGGATCATTAATACAATTATTTAATACTTTTTAAAAATTGTTTATTTTATGGAGAACGAGGCCAGCAATTTCTTATCGGCAGAGTTTTCGCCGATGCATAGCTGGTAATTGCCTTTATATAGTTTCCATTTATGCTGTTTCAGGTCCCATTTTTTCAGGGCATCTACCGGGATAGCTAATTGTACCTGCTGTTCTTCACCTTTGCCCAGGCTTACCCGTTTAAATTGTTTAAGCTCTTTTACAGGCATTCTTTCACCATCGGGATAGGAAATGTAGACCTGCACCACATCATCAGCATCCCAGTTGCCGGTATTTTTTAGTTTGATGCTGCAGGTAAGCTGCTGGCCCGCGGCATAGCTATTCTGCGGATGAATTGCCCAATTGTAACTAAACGTGGTATAGCTTAATCCATAGCCAAAAGGGTATTCCACATCGCCTTTAAAATAACGATAGGTACGGCCTTTCATGGAATAATCCTTATAATCAGGCAGATCATTAACCGACTTATAAAAGGTTACCGGTAAATGGCCTGATGGCGAAACTTTCCCGAACACAATATCTGCCAACACGTTGCCGCCCTGCTCGCCGGGGTACCAGGTCAGGATTATGGCATCGGCGTAAGGTTCAATCGCGGCAATATCCACAGCGCTGCCTGATGTGATTACAGCTACAATAGGCTTATTATTACTTGCTTTTTTTAACTGTTTTAAAAAAGCTATCTGCGCTGCCGGGATACCTAAATCGACTTTGTCGGCCCCGTTTTTTGACAGGAACGCATCCCCTTCTTCACCCTCCATTGATGGCGACAGACCTATAACGGCGAAAGTTACATCACTGGATGCCGCGCTCCATACCCCACCAAAGCGGGTAGAATCAATCATATCGCTGCCCAGTTCGTATTGTACAGTTGTTCCCAATCCGGCTGCTTTGGTAATGCCTTCGGTAAAAGTTACCAACTCGGGCGATATACCCCTATAATTGCCCAGCAACACATCTGCGCTGAAAGCATTTGGCCCTATCACCAGTATATCCTGCGTTTTATCCTTATTTATTGGCAGCAGGTTATTGTTATTTTTTAACAGCACCATTCCCTGTTCGGCTATTTTACGGGCAAGCTGTATATGACCGGCGCTGCGAACACTATCCGCGCCATAAGCGGCATAAGCCGATGTTGCGGGGTTATCATAAAATCCTAATTTAAACTCTGTTTTTAGCAATATTCTTACCGATGCATCTATCTCGCTCTCCGTTACCAGATTTTCTTTTACTGCTTCCATTACGTCGCTTTGCAGCAGGGTTGAGCAATCCAGGTCGACGCCCGCTTTTATGGCGGCGGCAGCCACTTGCACCCGGTTGTTTAATACTTTGTGGTTGGCCCAAATATCATCCAACGCGCCACAATCCGTTACTAAATAACCCTTAAATCCCCAGTCGTTCCTTAATATGCCCTGTAGTGTTTTGCTGATATTGCAGGGCTCGCCGTTTACCCGGTTATAAGCACCCATTACCGATGCTACCCCTGCATTAACCAGCTGATGAAAAGCAGGCAGATAAGTTTCCTGCAAATCCTTTTCATCAACAATGGCATTAAAAGAGCCTCGCCCGTTTTCTGGCCCGCTGTGGACCGCGAAGTGTTTGGCGCAGGCAGCGGTTTTTAAATAATTGGGATCATCCCCCTGCATACCCTGCACAAATGCCGTTCCCATTCGGCCGGTTAAATAAGGATCTTCTCCATAGGTTTCCTGTCCACGGCCCCACCTTGGGTCGCGGAAAATATTAATATTGGGCGACCAAAATGTTAAGCCCATATATTGCAAATGCTTATCCCGGGCAATGGCCAGATTATATTTAGCCCGTGCTTCGGTTGATATAGCCGTAGCCACCTGTTTCAGCAAATCATCGTTAAAAGTAGCCGCCATACCTATAGCCTGCGGATAAACAGTTGCCGATCCCGCACGGGCCACTCCATGCAGAGCCTCGTTCCACCAGTTGTAAGCCGGGATGCCCAGGCGCGGTACTGCCTGGTTTTGATAACCCAGCAAACCGATCTTTTCCTGTAAGGTAAGCTGCCCCAGCAAATTGTTGACCCGCTCATCCATTGGTAAAGCCGGGTTTAAGTAAGGTTTAACAGACTGGCTCTTCGCGGTAAGCGAAAAAATAGCTAAAGTGGTTGTGATTAAAACAAACTGCTGTATTCTTTTAAACATAGTTTAACGGTTGTATTAAGTAAATATAATTATACGCAAAGCATATATCCATCAATGCCTGCATATTCTTTTATAATTGGTTTCAGTGTGCAAATAAATTGATAGTCATTAATAAATACTTAATATCCCATTAACAACCCACCCGCTTATATATTATTAACGACAATTACGCAAAGGCATAAAACTAAGCTGTAAATATTAATTGCACCATACAATTATGCTAATTACATCCCGCTTTATTATTTTTTTGAAACTTGCGGGTTATTAATTATTTATTAATCACTTATTATTTACCGCGGAATAGTTTTACCGCATGAACTTAAAGAACACCCTTATCACTCTTATTGTATTAACAACCTGCTGCTCGTTTACCGGGAAGGGCAGGCGGACTACTTACCCTTATCAAAACCCCGCTTTACCCGTTGAAGCTCGTGTGGCCGATTTGGTAAGCCGAATGACCCTGACAGAAAAGATACGTCAGCTGGATATGTTTGAAGGCAAAACAGTATCAGACATGCAGGGGCATGACGCAGGTTCTGTTTCGGATGAAAAGATCAAACAAACCATAGGATCAACCGGCATTGGCTCTATTCATGATTTTTATCCACTGAGTTCGGCACTTAGTAACCAGATACAGCAATACGCCGTTGAACACACACGCCTGGGCATTCCGGTGCTATTTATTGAAGAAGGCTTGCACGGCTATTCAGGCCTGGGGAGCACTTCATTTCCTATCCCTTTGGCATTATCCACTGCGTGGGATACTGTACTGGTAAATAAAATAGGCCACGCCATAGCTACAGAAACACGCGCGCATGGTATTGATATGATCCTCGGCCCGGTATTATGCCTGCCACGTGATGCCCGCTGGGGAAGAACCGAGGAGACCTACGGTGAAGACCCCTACCTGGATGCCATGAACGGCGTAGCCATGGTTAAAGGATTGCAGGGACAAAAATTGAGCAACCCAGATGCCGTTATTGCCGAACCCAAACATTTTGCCGTGCACGGCATACCCGAGGCAGGCAGTAATATAGCCGCTGTAAATATTGGTGAACGCGAAGCACGGTCGTCATTTTTATATGTATTTGAAAAAGCGGTAAAACAAGGCGGCGCATTAGGCATAATGGCGGCTTATAGCGAAATTGACGGCATCCCATGTGTGGATAATCAATGGCTGTTAAATCAGGTACTGCGCAAGGAATGGGGCTTTAAAGGCTTTGTTTTGTCGGATCTCGGTGCCATACGGATGTCGTACAATAGCCATCATGTAGCCGCTAACCCTGCCGATGCCCTTGCACAAACCTTTACCGCGGGCATGAGCATGCAGTTCTATGATTTTCCGCATGATGTTTTTATGGCATCGATGAAGGAGGCTATAAAGAATAAAAGCCTCAGCATAACCGATCTTAACCGTGCTGTAGCCGATGTATTAAAGATCAAGTTTAAATTAGGTTTGTTCGATAATCCATATATCGACCAAAACCTTACTGCTAAAGTTTTTCACTCTGCACAACACCAGGAACTGGCATTGCAGGCTGCTAAAGAAAGTATTTGCCTGCTGAAAAACGATCAGCAGATCCTTCCTTTAAAAAATAACGTTCATTCGGTTGCTGTTGTAGGCCCGCTGGCAAAAAGCACTTATTTAGGCGGATATTCTAATACCGAGGATAAAGCTATCTCTATACTAGATGGTATAAAACAACGCGTTGGCGACTCTTTTAAGGTTGACTATGAAACCGGTTATGAACCCGATTCAGCCGCTAAGTTGCAAAAAGATTATCTGGATAAAGCCATTGCGCTGGTTAACCAATCAGATGTAGCCATTGTGGTTTTAGGTGAGGATATAAAGGAAGTGGGCGAGGGTAAGGACCGCGCCAACCTCGACCTGAATAAATTACAGCAAAACCTGGTAGAGAACATTTATAAAACAGGCAAGCCAACAGTAGTTGTATTATCCAATGGCAGGCCATTATGCATTAACTGGGTGGCAAAAAACATCCCGGCAGTTGTAGAAGCCTGGTTTGGCGGCGAAAAGGGCGGATTGGCTGTAGCCGATGTATTGCTGGGCAATTATAATCCATCAGGTAAATTACCCATCACCTTCCCACGCTCAACCGGACAGATCCCCTATTATTATAACCATAAACCATCATCAAGGCATATTTATGTTGATGAGGACAGTACCGCTCTATATGCTTTCGGGCATGGGTTAAGCTACAGTACTTTCGCTTATTCCGGTTTGCATATCAGCCCGTTAAAAATGCCAGCCAATGGTGTTGCAACCATTATGGTAACGGTTAAAAATACCGGGAATACGGAGGGTAGTGAGGTGGCCCAATTATATGTAAGAGATGTAGTATCAAGCGTAACCACACCAGTGCTATCCTTAAAAGGCTTTAACCGGGTAGATCTCAAACCCGGCGAAAGTAAAACGGTAACCTTTAAACTAAATGCTGCTGAACTGGCCGTTTGGAACAGGCAGATGAAGCATGTGGTTGAACCCGGTGAATTTAAAATTATGGTTGGAAGCGCTTCGGATGATATAAGGCAAAACGGAAGCTTATACATTGTTAAATAAGATGGCAGAAGAAATATCAACCACCTTACCGATGCCCTTCTTATCACCAATATATTTTTTTCGTTTCAGGATATTAACGAAACAGGTATAAATATTATTAAACCGAAAAATAAATACAATCGATTGCCGAATATTTTTAATAAGTGATTTTTAATGGTTTTTACAGTCAAAATTAATCTATTATTTATCTTTTATTAATTCTCTGCTCTTCTTTTGTCATCATATTATGAACCAGTTACCGTGCCGGTTAACCTTTAATCGGCAGCGGGTGATAACTTAACCAAACTATTAAAACCATGAACAATTATGCCCCAGCTCCCCCGTGATCAAAATCTTTGCAATGCAAATTTTAAGCCCTAACCAGGCGACCAACCCAATTAAACTTAATCATTAACAGAGAGACAATATGAAAAAATTAAAATACTTACTTATTCTTTTCTTGCTTTTCCCGCTTAGTTTGTTAGCCCAGCAAACCCAAATCAGCGGTAAAGTAACAGACTTAACAGATGGGGCAATACTTCCGGGGGTAAGTGTAAAAATTAAAGGCACTCCTTCCGGCACAGTTACTGACTTAACCGGCACATTTCACCTTACCGTAGCCAACCCCAATGTTATTTTGCTGCTATCCTATACAGGTTATGAAACCCGGGAAATTGTAGTGAAAAACATAAAAGCTGGTGTAATAGCTTTAACGGCTACTAATAAAAGCCTTGATGAGGTAGTAGTTGTAGGCTATGGCGTGCAAAAAAGAGCAACGGTAACCGGCTCTATAGCAACAATTCAGAATAAAGACATTGTAACAACAAAAAATGAAAGCGTTGTAAACATGCTAACCGGTAAAATTCCGGGTGTACGTATTGTTCAAACAACTGCCGAACCGGGGTCTTATGCCAATGATTTGAATGTCAGAGGTTTTCAAACCGCTCCATTAATTGTAATTGATGGTGTAATTGGCGGAGACCAGTCAACATTAGGCAGGATGGATCCAAATGAAATTGAAAGTATCTCTGTACTGAAAGATGCCGCGGCGTCTATATACGGTGTAAGGGCTGCTGGTGGCGCCATTTTGATAACGACCAAAAAGGGATCAACAAACGGACAAGTTAACATCAATTATTCAGTTAATGATGCAGTGCAAACATTTTTGGGAATGCCCCAGGGCGTAGGCGCTGTAGATTTTATGCTGCTGACTAATGAGGCTAATAAACGCGATTTCCAAAATAATTTTGTTAGCAACATAGCTCCGGTATATTCTTATGCAGATTTTCTACCCTATCTCAACGGCACTAAAAAATCTGCCGATTGGTCAGATCTTGTTTTCAACAAAACAGCCAACCAAATCAGCCATAATTTAAATATTGATGGCGGAACTGACAAGATAAGCTACTTCTTCAACTTTGGTTACCAGCAACAGGACGGCGTTTATAAAACCGGGGATTTAAACTACAACAAGTATAATTTCCGCTCAAACGTTACCATTAACGTAGCCAAAGGGTTAAAAGCGCAGATATTAACATCGGGCTGGATGGATCAGAAAAACTCGCCTTACACGCCTGAGTGGGAAGTTTATAAGTACACCTGGAACCAAATCCCTATAAACCAGATCTACGTTAATGATAATCCTTTATATCCTGCTGTAATGAAGGATAACCAGAACCCTGCTGTCATAACTAATGACGCTGAGGTAGGTTCAATTGTGGCCAAGAACAAAGACTTTACAAGCCAGTTAAACTTAACATATAACATACCCGGCGTATCCGGACTAACTGCCAAGGCTATGTTTAATGTTGATTACGGGGTTTTTGACAATAATCAAATAAGAAACACATTTAATTTATACACTTACGATGCTGTTAATGATGTTTATTTACCACAAGCAATAAATTCACCGTCTGGTATAACCCGCCAATATTACACGCATTTTAATACCCTAAGCCAGGTAACATTAAATTATGCGCATACTTTTTTCCAGGATCATAACATAACTGCCATGATTACCTATGAGCAGAGCCATAACACCGCTGATAATTTTAATGCTTACCGGGACACTAATATACCTATCGACTATTTATTTGGAGGCTTGGCAAATTCAAATATGAGTGGTGGTCAGGATGCCGGTGCTTTACAGGATAATTCGCACAGAAGCTATATAGGAAGGTTTAACTACGATTATAAAGGAAAGTATCTTGCTGAATTCAGCTTTCGCCGTGATGGCACCAGTTTGTATCAGCCGGGGCCCGATCAATGGGGTTTCTTTCCAGGCGCATCAGTAGGTTGGGTTTTAACTAAAGAAAGCTTTATTCGTAACCTGGTTTCTGATAAAATCCTCTCCAACCTAAAGCTCAGGGCTTCTTATGGTAAAGTTGGCGATGAGGCTGGTAATGCATACAATTATGTAACCGGCTATACTTACCCTGTAAACTCTTATATTTTTGGCTCCACTCCCGTTAACGGCTCAGCGCCAAAACTTGGCAACCCGGGTTTAACATGGCCGGTAAGTACCATAAAGAATATAGGGCTTGATTTCGGCCTGTTTAATGGAAAAGTTGACGGAACTATCGAAGTTTTCAGAAACGACAGGACAGGGTTGGTAGCCACACCTTCCACAGTTTTACCCGGCACCGTGGGTGCTCCTACGCCACAGATCAACTACAACAGCGACAGGGTACAAGGTTTGGACTTTAGCATATCTTACAGGAACACCTTTGGCAAACTGGGCGTAAACCTTACCGGTAACATAGGCACAACCCGCTTAAAAGATATGAATGTTCTACAAGGTACTTTTGGCAACGAATTTCAACAATGGCAGGCAAGCCAATCAGGCAGATACCAGAACATATGGTGGGGCCCTACTTATGCCGGGCAGTTTACCAGTTACAAGCAAATACAGAATTATGGCGTGAACACGGGTGGAGGTAATAATAGTGTGATCCCTGGTGATTATTATTATCAGGATACGAACCATGATGGGGTGATAGATTCAAAGGATAACACGCCTATTGCTACTACCGATATTCCATTATATAATTATGGCTTCAACATTTCCTTAAGTTATAAAGGATTTGACATGAACATGCTTTTACAAGGCGCCGCCGGTGTTTACGTGCAATACGGCGAGCAATTTGCGCAGCCACTGATGTATCAAGGAAGTGCGTTAACCCGCTTTCTTGACAGCTGGCATACAGTAGATCCCAATGCAAATGTGTTTGACCCCAACACACAATGGGTACCAGGGTATTACCCGGCAATGGGCTCGCCAATTGCGCAAGGCACAAAAGCAATACAAAATGCCAGTTACCTGCGTGTAAAAACACTTGAATTTGGTTATTCCATATCCCCTTTAGTTTTGAAACACATAGGAGTTAAAAAATTAAGGTTTTACATAAACAGCTACAACCTGCTAACATTCACCGGGTTAAAGAATTACGACCCGGAACATCAGGGGCCTAATCCAACTAACATAAATAACAATAACGGTGCCGATGTATCATTGGGAGGATATACATATCCAGAGAACAGGACTTTTAACCTGGGAGCTAACGTTTCCTTTTAAACTATTGACATATGAAAAGTATACATAAATTAGTTATAGCAATATCGCTCACAGTAGGGGCTTTGGTAACTTCCTGCCAAAAGCTGGATATTGCGCCAACAAATATCTTCACATCTGATGTTATATTTAACAGTCAGGCAGGCATTACATCGTTTTTAGCAACTATATACCAGGATTTACCTATTGAGGATTTTAAATACGTGCCCAGCACAAATGATGGTGCTGAAAGTCCTGCAGGCTTTGAACACGGAGGTAATGACTGGCAGGAATTTTATAACGAAGCCGCATGTACAGGCGAAGAGGTTGGCCCCTGGAGCGGTATGGATATTGGCACAGGCTTTGGCTTCTGGCCATACGGCGATATCAGGAATGTTAACATCATGATAACTGAGCTGCCTAAGCATGTTGCTGACTTAACCCAAACGGGTGTAGATCAGCTTTTAGGCGAAGCCCACTTTTTAAGGGCTTACTATTACTTTGGTTTGGCTAAACGTTATGGCGGCGTACCAATTATAACAGTTGCGCAAGATCCGGGTGCACCATTGGCAACATTGCAGGTACATCGTGATAAGGAACAAGCCGTTTGGGATTTTATCGCCTCCGAACTTGATCTGGGTTACAAAATGATGCCCGCAACCAGCGATGCAGGCAGGGCTAACAAATATGTTGCAGCAGCGTTAAAATCGCGGGCAATGTTATACGCCGCGTGTGTTGCCAAATATGGCTCAGTAAATTACGTTGACGGAGAGGCACGTGCATCAGGTTTAGCAGGCATCCCTGCCTCGGCAGCTACCGGATATTTTCAGGCAGCTTATGATGCCGCAAAATTACTCGATGGTGTGTACTCGCTTTATAATGCAACCCCGGGTGATAAGGTACAGAACTATGTTGACCTGTTCCTGAAACCCAACAGCCCTGAGAATATATTTATAAAACAATATTCTATAGCTAACAATACAGCCCATAGCTGGGATGATACCATGTCGCCGCGCTACTTTACAGCTAATGCACTTTCGCGCTCATACCCTACACTGGATTTGGTAAACCTTTGGGGAACCTTGCCAATAACCAACTCCGATGGTACGCCTACGCGTTACGATAACCGTGCACAACTAATGCAGCAGCTTGAACCAAGATTGCAGGCCACCATTTATTTCCCGGGAGCAACCTTAAGAGGGCTTACGTTTGATATGCAAAGAGGTATTTATCCATCTTTTAGCGGAACAGCGGCTGCAGAAGTTGCAAAACCGGCAAACTCACGCTCATACATACTTGCAAGTTCTACATCAACACTGTACCAGGGTGTGCAGGTTATTGGCTTTACAGGGCCATGGACAGGCGATGACGAATTAACGCGCACAGGTTTTTATGTACGTAAATATATTGATTACACCAGGCCACAAGCAACGGTTAATCTGAACACGAGTGTACAGCCATGGATAGACCTTCGTTATGCGGAAGTATTGTTGAACCGTGCCGAAGCTGCTGTTGAATTAGGCAATACCAGTGATGCATTAGCTGATATCAACCTGATAAGGGACAGGGCCGGTGCGGCACTTTATTCGTCTATCGACCTGACTAAAGTACGTAATGAAAGATGCATGGAGCTTGCCTTTGAAAACCAGTATTACTGGGACCTGAAAAGATGGCGCACCGCTGATGTGGTGTTGGACAAAGCGCATTTTAAAGGCCTGATGCCATACTATGTGTTTGATGAAAATAAATACATTTTCCTTGCCGAACCCGAATTGTTTAACCGTGAATATACCTTCCCGAAACAAGATTATTATGAACCAATTCCGGGTGGAGAAATTGCAAAGAACCCGAACTTACTCCCTAATAATCCTGGTTATTAAAAAATTAATAAATAAAAGACATGAAAAAACTGATTAATATAATTTTGATGGGCGTGGCGATACTTGCGAGTTCTGCGTGCACAAAAATAGATAATTACCCTGGCCCCAACGCTTCATTTCAGGGTACTTTAATATCATCAACAGGTGGCAATTTCCCTACCTCAGGCGGCAGTACCCAAATTTGGCTTCAGCAAATAGGCTGGACCGCTCCGCAAACTATCCCCAGTAAATTTGATGGGACCTTTGAGGACACTCAACTGTTTAGCGGCGGCTATAAGGTTGTGCCTACCGGTGGTGCCTTTTGGCCTGTTTATGACACGGTAACCGTCAATCTTACTAAGGGCACAACGCATAACTTTACCGTTACGCCTTACTTGGTGATCAAAAATTTTACCGCCACTTTAAACGGTACAACACTAACCCTCACGTATGATATTGATGCGCCGATAGTAGCTGGTTTGCCAACTATTAAGGACACCCAGCCTTATGTTAATACAACTGCCCTGGTAGGTACAGGAGCTTCAATACAGGTTTTCTCTGACGCGAATGCCGTAACCATCAATAAAGACTTTGTTGATATGACCGCAGCCGATAAATCGATGACCTTAACGGTGCCTAATCTTATACCGGGCCGTACATTTTTTGTACGTGTTGGGGTGCGTTTAAGCGATAGTTATAACAGCTCCAATTTTTCTAACATAATACAGGTAGATGTTCCTAAACAATAATCTTAAGTAAAAGGAAATGAAATTCACTAAAATATTGATGGTATGTTCCATCGTCGTAATAGCATTTACAGTTATTAGCTGTCAAAAAGTGCAATATAAATCCAGAGATACCTCGTACCTGAAACCACCGCCTAAGGATACCACACCTGTGGCAATTGATACCTCGGTTGTAATAGACAATTGCGATGTAGTTGATGGCTGGCAGGTAGTGGGCTCACCGAGTGAAGTAACAACCGGGCAAAAGGAAGGGAAAGGCTTTTTGCAGGCAACATTAGCTGCCGGACAAAGCTTTGAGCAATTTATTAAAACGCTGCCAGCTCCTGTTAAAACTAAGGTAACCCTAAGTACCGGCGAATTAAAATTCTGGTTTTACGTTCAGGATGTTTCCCTGTTAAAAGATGGACAGATACAGTTTAGTAGTGCAGGCGATCCGGATAAAAATCGTATTGGCTGGCCTCTGGCTACACTTATCCCTACATTAAAAAATGGCTGGAACTTTTTAGAGCTGAAATTTAGCGATCCTGGGGCACAAATTACGGCAGATGGAGGCCCGGACCTGACGGCCATGAATTTTATAAAGATATTTTTTAATACCACAGGCAATGTAGCTACAGCTCAAAACTATGGTCTCGACGATATAAGGGTTGCAGCGATACCCCCACCTCCACCTGTGGAGATCGATAATTGTGATGCGATTGATGGCTGGCAAGTTGTAGGCACACCGGTTGAAGTAATAACCGGCCAAAAAGAAGGGAAAGGCTTTTTGCAGGCAACACTGGCTACCGGGCAAAGCTTTGAGCAGTTTATTAAAACACTGGCAGCCCCTGTTAATACAACTGAAACCATCGCAACAGGGCAACTACAGCTCTGGCTATATGTTCCGGATGTTTCGTTGCTGAAATTAGACGGACAGATACAATTCAGCAGCGCCGGCGATCCGGATAAAAATCGTATTGGCTGGCCTCTGGCTACAATTATCCCAACGTTAAAAAATGGCTGGAATCACCTGCAACTCAATTTTAACGATCCAGGGGCACAAATTACGGGAGATGGCGGCCCTGACCTGACGGCCATGAATTTTGTAAAAATATTTTTCTGGACCTCAGCTAATGTAACAACCGATCAAAATTATGGTATTGATGACCTAAAGGTTGTTTCCCACTAATTATTTCTTAACCATATCAACTTTAACAAAAAAAGTGCCGGAGAGAATTGCTCTCCGACACTTTTAAAGAATATCTTTCTATGAATATATATAACTCGTTAAGAATATTAACCGGTAAAAGTAAAGTGCTGTACTTGCAAACTGTAATGATACTTTGTCTGGGTTTATCACCTGCCGCCTGCTCTGCCCAGGAGAAAACTGATACCGTAGCTGTGGGCAATCCCTTTGTAACGGATATCTATACTGCCGACCCGTCTGCACATGTTTGGAAAGATGGCCGCCTTTATGTATACCCCTCGCATGATGTAGCCCCTGCCCGGGGCTGCGACCTGATGGACCAGTACCACGTTTACTCAACCGACGATATGGTGCACTGGAAGGACGAGGGCGAAATATTACGCGCCAGCCAGGTTCAATGGGGCCGCCCCGAAGGTGGCTTTATGTGGGCACCTGATTGTGCCTATAAAAATGGCACTTACTACTTCTACTTCCCGCATCCAAGCGGCACAGCCTGGAACAGTACCTGGAAAATTGGCGTCGCTACCAGCAAAAGCCCCGCAAGTGGCTTTAAGTCGCAAGGGTATATAAAAGGACTTGAATCAATGATAGACCCATGTGTATTTGTTGACGATGATGGCCAGGCCTACTTTTATTATGGCGGTGGCGGAACCTGCAAAGGCGGCAAGCTAAAAGATAATATGGTGGAGATTGATGGTGAAATGCACAAGATGGAAGGCCTGGAAGATTTTCACGAAGCCAGCTGGGTTCATAAAAGAAATGGCATTTACTACCTGTCGTATTCTGACAACCATGATGTTAATGGTAAACACAATCAAATGCGCTATGCAACCAGTACCAGTCCGTTAGGGCCATGGACTTACAGAGGTGTTTACATGGATCCTACCGATAGCTATACCAACCACGGTTCAATAGTACAGTTTAAGGGGCAATGGTATGCATTTTATCATAACAGTTCGCTCTCGCACCAGGATTGGTTAAGATCCATTTGTTTTGATAAGCTGTACTATAATACTGATGGAACCATTAAAAAGGTTATACCAAGCGGATTTGTAAAAAGCAAAAATTAAAAGAGTATGAGAACAAGAAATATGAACGCGTTATTACTTATAGCGCTATTACCCGGAGTAATAAGCAGCTGTTCAAAGAAAAGCAGCCCTACGCCACCTACCAAAACAGATACCACAGCTGTTCATACTCCTTCGCCTGTAGGCGATGTGGTAGGTAAAGTGATTGTGGGCTACCAGGGATGGTTTGCGGCAATAGGCGACGGATCGCCGATTAACCTATACTGGCATTGGGCGCAAACCTGGGAACAGGAACCATCGCCCACCAACACAGCTATTTCGTCGTGGCCCGATGTGCGCGATTATACCAGCACCTATCCAACCCAATATCCCAATTTAAATAATGGCCAGCCGGCAAACGTATTTTCTTCTTTTAACGATCAAACGGTTGATATTCAGTTTAAATGGATGAAAGACTATGGCATTGATGGCGCAGCCCTGCAACGCTTTAACCCCAGCGGTATTGAAGGCCCCATTCGTGATGCTATGGCCGCCAAGGTAAAAATAGCTGCCGAAAACAATGGCGTTAAATTTTACATTATGTACGATGTAAGCGGCTGGACAAACATGGCTACCGAAATGGAAACTGACTGGACAAACAAAATGTCGGCGCTTACTTCATCCCCGCAGTATGCCAAACAAAATGGCAAACCTGTAGTGTGTATCTGGGGCTTTGGTTTTAGCGATGCTAACCACGATTTTACCGCAGCTACTTGTCTCAGTGTTATCAAATGGTTTCAAAGCAAGGGCTGTTATGTTATTGGCGGCGTACCTACACACTGGCGCGATCAGAATAGTGATTCGAGGCCTGGCTTCTTAGGTACTTATAAAGCTTTTGATATGCTCTCGCCATGGATGGTTGGAAGAATTGGCAATGTCAATGATTCTGATGGCTTTTATGCAAACACAAACCAGCCCGATGAAGTATATTGCCGCGGCAATGGCATCGACTATCAGCCATGCGTATTACCAGGCGACCTAAGCGCCCGCCAAAGGGCACACGGCGATTTTATGTGGAGGCAGTTTTACAATATGACAAAAGCCGGAGCACAAGGCCTTTACATTTCCATGTTCGACGAATATAATGAAAGCAACCAGATAGCCAAAACAGCCGAAAGCCAGCAATTTGTACCTGCAGGCTCAGGTTTTCAGTCGCTTGATGAAGATGGTACCGCTTGCTCGTCAGATTATTATTTAAGACTGACAGGCGATGGCGCCAAAATGTTTAAGGGCGTGATACCCCTTACTGCAACAAGGCCAACAAAACCTGAATTGTAATAAACATTTCCGCTTACTTAAAAAGCCGCTGGATCAGATTGATCTCAGCGGCTTTTTTTGTGTAATTAACATAGGTGTTCGGAAGATTTAAAAGAAGCGAGAGATGGTGCGATTCCTTCACTTGGGAAGGTGCAGGAAGGGGTTTATTGAAATAGCTTAGTTAGCGGACAAACCCCTCCCGTTGGGCTACCGTGTGGACACAAGTTTTGCCTTAAACCCGTAGGGGTTATATATTGGTAGAAAAACAGGTTTGAAATATTTATATGTGCCCTAGGTACATAACATAGCCCGCTTTTAGTCCAGCCATGCCTGTTTTTAATACATGGTCCAATAATATCGCACCTAACGGAGCGAAGAATGCCCTTCGTTTATAATTTCTACCAATATTTCACTCCTAACGGAGTGGATATGCAAACCAATTTTATTCAAAAAGATGTGTTCACACAGTAGCCTTTGGAGAGAATTTATAAGAAAAATAAATCTCCCGAACACCTATGGTGTAATTAATGGAAGCAAGCAATTAATCCGTAATCTTACTATTGATTGGTTGATACCCTGGTACCAAATGTTATACCTGCGGCATTCACGGCATCAATGGTAAAGTAATATTTGGTATTACTATTTAAGGCGTTTATATCCAGTTGTGTGCCCCTGTAAACCTGGTAACTGCTATAAAGCTTATTGATACCAACCCCATAACGAACAATATAGAACTCGGCATTGGATGAGGCTGTCCATTTGATATGCACTGTACGTTCATCAGTGTTATGATCAATGGTGAACTGCTTAACCTTGCCAGGCAACGGTCTGGGCGCTTTACCAAAAACCCGAAGACCGGATATGGAAAACAAACCTTGCGCGGGGCAATGCACATTGGTAATGCGCAGGTAACGGGCTTGTACGGACTTATTCAGTTGTGTGTAATCGTGAGGGGCATCCCTCCCATCGTTTTTATGGTTAATGATGATATGCCACACCTTTTCATCCACTGATGCCTCCACAACATAACGGTAACCATCACCGGGCGTAAAGGCATCGGCTTTGGCATTCTGATCAGCAAAATTTACCTGTATGGCATTTACGGTACTTATTTTATTCAAATCAACCTGCAGCCATTCGCCCGCATTACCTGTAACAGCCGACCACCAGGTGCGGATATCCTCATCAAAAGCATTAGCTATGTCAAAGGTCTGTTTCTCATTAGCGCCAAGCGCCGATGAGGCTGTCGCTTTTTTGTTATAGGATAGCAGCATCCATTTGGGGGACTTTTTCATTAAGCTATGCTTGGTAGTGCCAGGCGCAAACTGCGGATAATCGCCCAAATAAGTGTCGGTGACCAGCTGACCATCGGCTGTAACAAATGTTGGGTACAACACCAAACGCCGCTCAAACATATGCCTTACCGATATGGTACCGGTAGCAATGTGCCAGTATTCGCCCTGCTTATCAGTAAATGTGCTGGAGTGCCCCGCGCCCGTGATAAACCCGGTTGGCTTAAACGAAAAGGGACTATAATTGGCATAAACAAAATCACCATCCGGTTTATCACTCACATAAACGCCATCGCCATAGGTTTTAAACTGCGTACCGGGTGCCGAATATTGCAGGTAATATTTACCCCCTATTTTATTCATGTACGATCCTTCTATCCATGGTTTGGCGTTAAAATCGCGGTTTTCATCGCCCGGTACTTCCCACCCGTGCTGGCTGGTATTTGAGTTAATTAATTTGAAATGTTGGCCAATGGGTAAAAAGGTTTTGGCATCTATTTGTACCACCTGCAGGGAGTCTTTATCCGAGCAGCCATTATACAGGTACAGCTTGCCATCGGTATCTTTAAACAGGTAAGGATCAGTGCAGCCGGGCGCATAGCGGCTAATATTTTTCCACTTGCCAATCGCGGGGTCATCGGTAGTGAAGGCCCCGGTGTTATCGCCGCCAAAAAAGTAAAGCTTGTTATTAATTATGGTTATTGATGGCGCGTAAACATCCAGCGGCAAGCCTTCGGGCTTAACAAAGTGCCAGCTAATCATATCATCCGAAAACCAATAGCCCTTTTGTTTAGATGCAAACAGCCAATACTTGTTCTTATACAAAACAATGGTGGGGTCGGCGGCCTCACGGCGGGTAATACCACCATCGCTTTGAAAATTATAAGGCAGGTTTACGGGATTACAGAAGGTTTTAACAGCAATTTTATTTGTCTGCGCCAATGCGCTGAAATGAATCAGGCAAGCCAATACTACTGTTAAAAATACGCGATTTATCAAATTCATATTTTGCTTAGAACAGGTTTATAGCGGTTAATAGCTTTGAATTTACTATTTGTTAACAGGTGGCGGTACATCAGCCCTAAACGGCACCTGTTTGCGGAGCATTTTGCCGGCATAGCCTGTCAAATATAAATAATAATCATTTGGGATGTCACTCTCATAAGTAACGAACGTACTTAAACCAACCGGTGGATTTTTGGAGGCTTTTATAATAGCTGTACCTTCGTCAACTTCATCAAACATGGCCACATACAGCATATCGGCACCGCTTTTTATGGCACCACTGATCTGATCCCAGTAAAAATGCCCGCGATTACGGGGAATCTGGTTCTGCGGGCTCCGCGGGTTCATGTTATGCCAGCTGAAACCGGGAAACACCGTTGGTACATACTCTACCTTATTGGCTTTGCACCAGGCTATATCATCAACTATCCGGGCCTGAAATTTGGGGTAGGTATCTTCATTATACCGGCCTACAAACCAGGGGTGCACAATATCAACCTCGCGCAGCAGATCGTGCAGGTGCGGGTCTTTCTCCGTATCCGACCCAAAATCGCGCCAGTAGGTGGGTACGCCCAGCAAAATGGAGCAACCACCATAAACCGGATCGTTCTTAAAAAAATTAATAATTCTCTCGGCTTCGGCAAGGCCATATTGCCGGTGATCGTTAAAACCGATGCCCCATATGGCAATCAGCGGTTTGCCGTTATGATACAGCCAGGTTTGTTTATCCCCACGATTGGTTACCTTCAGGCTATCCACCAAATGCTTCCAATCCTTAATCACGACAGAATCGCCACCTGCCCGCATACCCGACAGGTCATACGTCACCGATATAGCCCTGTGATATTCTTGTGCATACTTTAAAGTATTAGCCAAAACCTCATCGTTATGTTTACGGCCATTGCCGCGTTGTACATCGGCAATAAACCGCTGTACAAACACACCGTCGATACCATACTGCTGCATCCATTTAAAATGTGTTTCGGTTGATGATGCATCGTACGAACTGTACAGGTAAGCATCGCTGCCATCAGCCAGTTTAAACGGGGTTTTATAGGTTTTTTTATACTCGCTTACATCGGGCCAGATATCGATATTGGTAAAGCCCGGCTCAAACTTACCATGAGAAACATAGTGGTTCCAGCCACGGCCGCCACCATCGCCAGGCGCGTTGAACCAACCCTGGTAACCGGCCATCACCAGCCCCTTATAACTTGTAAATGCCGATGTTTTACTGTGCAAACGCTGGCCAAGGGCAACAAAACTTACCCCCATAAGCAAAATAGCCGAAAATACTTTTTTCATCATTAAATCCTCAATTTTTAAAGTTTCAGATTTATAATTCAGGTGGCTGCAAATCAATTTACAGGCACAGGATTATAAAATAGGTTATAATCCCAAATTTGCCCGCTGCACTTAATTAATTATTAAAATTTGATTAATTAAACCAGGAAATGAGTTTGTAACAGATTTATTCAAGAATTGAATGAAAATCGCGGGTGAAGGCCTCGCCGTAAATGGCCCGGTACTCCTTATTAAAGTTTTCGAAGGTATTTTTTGCCAGCGAATGCTTGCCAATGAGCGATAATGCTTTGCATTTTAAAATCATCGCGTCCTCGTTTACCGGGTCGAAATAGAAAATATCGTTGGATAGCTTGATCAGGAACTCAGGATCTTCTTCAATTTTAACGCTGCCTGCAAAGTATATGTAGGAATCGGTGATCTGGTTAGATACTTCCGACTTATAAGCATCCAGCCATTCATATTCAATATTGGATAAAAAGTTACCCCGCTGCGTAATTTGTGTAAGCTGAATTATCTTTTGTTTATCCAACTTGTTTTTATTGGATACGATATTGAGGTATTTGTGATAATCAACAAATATTTTATTATAATCTATCTCTATTTTCCAGTACCCGGTATCCTTTGATAAATGGCAGCTGCCCATTTTATCGAGCAGCGATTTGAGCTTGGCAATATTTACCGAACGGTTATTACGCGCACTTTTTTCTGATTTATCAAACCAAAGTATCTCGTTCAATTTTTCGGAACTAACGCCTCTGTCCAGCTTTACCGAATACAATAAAATAACCAGGAACAGCTCTTTCAGGAGCGGCGTAAAATATTTGGTTATCTCGTTACCTTCAGGTGTAAAAAGCTGCAAATCGCCAAATAAGAAAATGGCGTTTTTATTGATATTCTTTGTACAATCTTCCTCTGCCGTTATAATTTCCTGTTCGGGATGGTATGCGACTGCCGGATATTCTATTACCGGCTCTGGCACAGGCGGCTGAATCATCGTCGCTTTTTTACGGAAATAAAGAAGCCCGGCGGCAATTATAGCCAGTATAAAACTTATGGCTAACCATAATAAATAATTGTTATGTGCAATTGCAATAGCGTTATCGCTTAAAGGCTCAGGCGGACTTAACAGCGAATAGATCTTGATCCGTGTCTGATCTTTTTCGCGGAACAGCGTAACGGCCAAAAACTGACTGCTTGCCGGGAAATAGCTCATATCCGCATACGAATAGATATCGTGAAACAGATAAGGAATGCTATCGCCAACAATATGGTACTGCGCTTTATCCAACGAACCCTGGATCAATTGCAGGCTCGAGTTAAATTTATGCTGAGGGAATATCAACCCATAATACGACCTGTCTTTTTCATCAATAACCAGCGAGTTGGCAAACACAAAATCATCGTCCTTTACATCAATGGTAAACAACTTTTTAAAGGTTTTGTCTTTAACCGAAAACCGCATCATATCATAAATATTGTGCGGATTAACTATCTGCTGGCCCGATGCGCTTCCGTAACCACCAATTACATAAGCGGTATCTCCGTTTGCGTTTGTGCCTAAGCCGGCCAGGTATCGCGGAGTGAAGGTATCGCCCTTAACCTTTACTTGCTGCCAGCTATTAGTGGTAACGTTATAGCGCTTTACACTATCTTTATAAATCAGCTGCCCGTAGCCGCCAATGGTATATATTGAGCTATCTTTATTATTGAAAAACTTATTGAGGTGGCCATTATTAGTGGCTAAATTTTTAAACCCCTTGTTCCATTTCCCACTTTGCAGGTCATAGGTGCCGATAGCCATTTGATCGATATACAAATAGTACAGTTTACCATGATTATACAATGCCTGATCGCCGGGCACCAGCATTTGTCTGCCCGAATTGTAGGCGGTACTGCTTAGCTGCGGGTTTTTATTAATAGAATAGGTTACCAGTGAATCGGCAGTGATGATATAAACCTTTTCGTTGGCGGCATCAAAGGCAACGCTGGCATCGCCGGGCACAGTAAACTCCCTTTCTATCTGCCAGTTACGATGAAGCGCCTTGATCCACAATGGATTAGTAACTGTTCCGTTATTCTGACTAACAGTTTCATGGGCTATATTACCCTGCCCTTCGTTTAATGGCCAGTTTGATAGCAGCTTACCATTTTGCAACACTTTTACATCCCTTAGTTTCATAGGCGGTACATCCGTAGTTTGAAACTGGCGGTAAGCATTAGCGCCAAAAAGTAGCTTGTAGTTTGTAATTTGTTTTAGGTGAACGCCTGATTCGCTAAATGATTCACTACCGGAAAATACGGTGATCTTATCATGTTTGTAGTCGATAAGCAGTCGCACCTTGTTCCAGTGACCATACAACAGTTTATCATCGATGTTAAACGCTATCTTCGACAGCCGTTCGCCTATTATGATCTTAAAATGGCGGATGTTAGCCTGGTTATCGTACACCAGGTCGATGTTTTGCGTATCATCGCCGATGAGCCTTAACAGGTATCCAAAATAAACTTCGTGATTGGGGATGAAGGACAAATCGAACGATACTTCAATGCTGTCTTTAGGAGCTACGTTATTCAGGTCAAGATCAAGCGTGGTGCGTTTATCCTGTACTACTTCGTGGCTATAGAATCCTAACCCATACGATTGCGCATTGCCTGGCAATATGAACAGGATATTTGATAAAATAACCGCGATTAGACCCGATAAAAAAAATCTCATGTTGACAAGTACACAAAAGCATTACAACTCAAGCATCCCCTATGTGTATATTTATAATTTAGGCCAGCGAACATGGTATTTGCTTGCTTGGTTTGGCTAAAATACAATAAAAACAATTTATATTTTAAAGATTGTGATATTATATCAACAACAATTCAATAAAAATTAAGCCAGGGGAACATGTATAAATTTAACAAATAATAATATTATTTTATCATCTGCTTTAGCATAATTAAATTCGGCAACCGCCGGTGGCTTAATATTTTATTGAAGGACAGATTTGCTTAGGTTATTTGCGGGTAATATCAACCACATCAGCTAAACGACTGGCGGGCGTAACTTTCAGATAAACAAGTTTACCCTTTGAAACCCGGCCCTCAACCGTTGTTTTGTATGGCGCGTTGAGCTTAAATGCAGCATCCCAGCCAGCGGGCCAGGCAGGTAACAGCATTATTTTTTTGCCATCGGTTTGCATCAGCATTTGCTGCAGGCCGTTTTCGCCGTTGCCACCATTATCCTCATCGGGATCATAATCGTTCCCTTTTACCCAAAAAGCTGGGAATTTGAGCCGTGGATCTTTACGCGCGAAGTTAAAGCTAACATATTCCTGAGCCGTACCCGCATCACCAAGCATGGCGGCCTGAATAGGGTCCTGCACCCAACAGCCTTTATCGCGCTGCTTACGGGCGTTAAATGTATTAATGGCCACATGCAGGTTGGGCTTGCCTAAGCCATACAGGCGGAAAGGATATATGGCATATAGTTCAGGATTTTCGCTATTAAATGATTGCGCGGTTTGCGGGCCGGTGTATGGCAGCAGCAACGTTTTGCCGTTGATATCTGCAGTTGGCAGCGGCGGCAGTTCATTGTAAAATTGTTGCCAGTGATGGCGTGTATTTTTATCAACCAAATTGCCGGGCAATTTCAACATCCGGCTGAGTACGGCATGCAGGCCTGCAATATCCGGCGCAGGGTTAGGTACCTTCCAAAACATTTCAATAGAATTGTCCGGGTCGAGTAATAGCTTGCCGGTACTATCTCGGCTAAAATGTTCATCAAAAAACCGGAGCCCTGCTGTAGCAACCGGCAATAATGTTTTTTTGGCGAATGCGGTATCGCCTGTGTACTCATAATAATCAAGCATCATCATGCTCAATTCCAATATTGGGGTGAAGTAATGGTTGGTGTAATTTGCTTTAACACCGGGGCCCATAAAGTTTAACCCGCCCCAAAACGGAGATGTTTCAGCAAAATAGGCACCGCCGTGGTTATAAAATTGCTTCACCTGCGCCTCATCGCCAGGAAGTATGTTTGCATACATGCGGAACAAGGGTAGCATCATATCAAAATCGCCGGCCATTAGCCTTGGCCAGTACATGGCACGGGTATTTTGAAACCAATACTGGCCTCCCCATGCACGGTAATCAGCATTTACATTTTTGGCAGGGTTATCTACCACAAAAAGAGATCCGTTGAATTTGATGGGATACGCTCCCCTGCCTGCGCACGCCGTAACAAAACGCTGCAGAATATAGCCTTGCGTAACATTTGTGGCCGTTTCATTACCACTAACAAATACCCAGCTGCGCTCCCAAAATTGCTGCCACCACTGCTGGTGAGCAAAACGTGTTTGATTCAGATCAAGCTTTTCAAGTCGGTTCATATTCGGTTTTAGCTTAGATAACCATTCGTTGCCGCTGCCCGCAACCGCGGTTAAAGGATAAATAGAAATAAGTTGTGCGGTAACTTTTTGGGTCGATTGCAGGGTTGTATCATCTTTATTAGTTAATCCTTTACCTGTAATTACTGCGCCGAAGGTAAGGTTGGCCAGATGAGGATCGGCTGTTGGAGAGTTATGGTGGTACCAGGCAATGCTGTTTTTCTGATTGCTCAAAATGGTGTCCGTTAGTCCCGCGCGCCAGTTATCGAGCTTTACGCTCACAGTTGATTGGCGGCCGCTCTTAGCTTCAACCCTGATAACCGGGTTATTGGCATCAACCCAAACCCTAAAATCCACCTCGTTAACGCCCGTGCCTTCCTGAACCGTTATTTCCCCGTTGCGAAGTTTAAGTATCTGCTTAAAAGCTGAATTTACGGCTAATGGGTTGGGCGTAACGGACACCCTAACAGCTCCCAATTTCATCAATACACCGCCTTGTTTTACCCATATATCTTTACCGGGATCTATCTCGCCGCCCCAGGCATCGGTTTTAGCTATGTAAAATACAAGGTCGCCATTTTTCTCCACCCAAACATTAAGGCCGATATCTCCATTACCCAATGGCATAGATTGCGCCGAGCCTGGCCCGGGGGTATTCCACGATACATTATACGCATCTAACAAAGTGTCAACAGGGGTATGATCTTTAAGGTTGTGAGCTGATTGCGCTGCACCCCGAAAAGCCATTGTAGTAAGCATTAGCAAAACCCAGATAAAACCGGATATCTTATTCATATTTATTTGCATATCAATTAAAGAAAAAATTAAGTTAGGGGTATACGCTATGCGATAACCTGGTTATACAATTGATGCTACAAAGAAACCTGTATGGCTTAATAAAAGATTAAAAAAGCATTAACAATATCAACCTTATTCTGCCGATACGGTTTCTGAAGATTTTTGGAACGGCACTAAATTTACACTGAAGCGCGACAGTATGGTAAAAGTGTTTCAAAAATATCGCGACAGCCTAAGCAGTTCAAAAATTAAGGTAACGGCTTATGTAGGCTTGCACAGCACAGATAAAAACACCGGGTGGGTTTGTGTATGGTACAAACAAACAGATACCTATAAAACGGGAAAAGTAGACTCTGCTTATTATGAAGATGATAATGAGATAGTGAAAGGAAAAATAGCCTGGATAAATGATAAACGCCAGGCCTTGAAACCGGATGTGAAGAAGTAATTTTCACCTTAGTAAGAGAGGCTGTCTTAAAAGTAAAATGAAAAAGGATAATACCGAATTATATTTTGACTTATAAAAACTCCGTGTCCCTTTGTGAAAGTCTTTGTGCCCTTAGTGGTAAAATTAACCACAAAGAGCACAAAGATTAGGAACACAAAGAGCACTGAGGCTAACATTATTTTGTCGTCTTTTAATAAAATCGACTTTTGAGACAGCCTCTCTTACTATTGAACTGAAACCACCACTTTTCCTTTTGTTTTACCGTTGGTGATGTTATTGTAAGCAGCCTGGATGGTCTCCAATGTATAATTCTCCGGATCTACTATCGGTATTAGCTGTTTATTCTCTGCCATTTCCGTCGCTTTTTTCAGGATCTCGCCATGCTGCTCTCTGTTTTGGCCTGATATTAAAGGATATAAGGTAAAAACGCCTGAGTAGGTAGCTCCCCTGAATGATAACGGTGCCAAAGCATGATTACCCCAGCCCAATATACTTGCAACATGCCCTGTATATTGCTTGGCTGCTTTAAATGATGCATCCAGAACAGCGCCCCCAACAGTATCTAAAATAACATCAAAGCCTTCGCCCTGGGTATATTCCTTAACATATTCCTCTACAGGAGTATTATAATCTATAGGCGTAGCCCCGTATGACCTGATCAGATCAAAATCTTTAGCATTTACTGTTGCAAAAACTTCGGCACCAAATGCTTTTGCAATTTGTACAGCAACATGGCCTACCCCACCTGCACCACCATGTATTAAAACAGTTTTACCTTTACTTACGTTTGCCCTATCAACCAGTCCCTCCCAGGCGGTTATAAAAATTAAAGGCAAAGCGGCGGCTTCTTTCATGCTGATATTTGATGGTTTTAACGCTAAAAGGTCCGCATCAACCGCTGCATACTGCGCCAGGCTACCCTGAACGCCCGCAATTCCGCCGGTCATTCCATATACCTCGTCGCCAGCCTTAAACCCTGTTACTCCTTCGCCAACGGCTTCAACTATTCCGGCCATGTCAATCCCTAATATAGCAGGTAACACAGCTTTGGCATGCGCCGCCTGCCCTGCCTGTATTTTTAAATCGAGCGGGTTAATACCGCTGGCCATTATTTTTACCAATACCTCTCCTTTACCGGCTACAGGCTTTTCAATCTCCTGTAATTGGTAAGGGGTATTAAAATCATTCAGAATTAATGCTTTCATTTTTTAGTTTTTAATATTATTGAGGTAGACCCTGCATAAAATCCAGTATATCCTGGCCGATCTCTTCTCCATGGGTTTCCAGGGCAAAATGCCCTGTATCATAAAATTTCACAACAGTGTTAGGATCATCCTTTTTAAATCCTTCGGCACCTGCCGGTGAAAAATAAGGGTCTTTACTTCCCCACACGGCCAGCAGCTTAGGCTGATATTTTCTAAAATAAGCCTGGAAAGCCGGATATAGCGCTACGTTTGTCCGGTAGTCACGTAACAGGTCCAGTTGTATCTCTACATTATCCGGCCGTTGCATTTGATGATCATCAATATAAATACCTTCCGGCGCTATCAGCGACTGATCGGCTACGCCTTCTCTGTACTGAAAGTTTATACCTTCCAGCGTAAAGTATTTTCTTAGTGCGTCCCTGTTCTCTTTAGTATCATTATCCCAATAAGCTTTTACCAAGCCATTGCTCCAATCCAGCAGGCCCTGCTCATATGCATTCCCATTCTGTGATATAATCCCTGTGATCTTTTCCGGGTTTGCCACAGCTAACCTTAACCCTACGGGTGCCCCATAATCAAAAATGTATATCGCGAAACGCTTCAGGCCCATATTGTCAATAAAGGCCTGCATAGTTTTGGCAAGGTTGTCAAATGTGTAGGCATATTCGCTGCGGGCCGGCGCATCCGAAAAACCGAAACCGGGTAGATCGGGAGCAATAACATGATATTTTTTACTCAATACCGGGATCAGGTTTCTGAACATAACCGATGAAGTAGGATAACCATGCATCAGCAAAATTACAGGTGCATCCTTCGGACCTGCTTCCCGATAAAAAATATTCAAACCACCGGCTTTGATGGTTTGGTAATGAACAGGATAATTTTTCATAATGTCATTTTTCAATTCGTTTTTACCATTAGTTTGTGCTGTTAATGATAATGCTGTCAGCATCAGCGGCACAATCAATAGTACAGTAGTGAAAGTTATTTTTCTCATCACTCTTCTTTTTATTTGATCGGATCTGCAGCCGGAAAATCAACCGGGATTTCGGTTATGGCAAATGCATAGTTGGTAAATACACGTAAGCTTACCAAACCAACCAGTTCCATTAATGCGCCCTCGTTAAAACCGGCTTCATAAAATGCATTTAAGGCACTTTCGTCAGCATGGCCTTTATTTTCGGAGATAGACGCCGCAAGGTGAATGATCGCATTCAGTTTAGGATCGTTGGCTTGCCCTCTGCGTATATCAAGGGTTTCGTCCTTAGTAAAACCTCTTCTGATAGCTGCAAGCGTATGGCCCGCAAGGCAATAAGCACAACCATTAATTTCAGAAACGATCAGCGAAACAGCTTCTCTTTCTTTTGGGGTGAACACGCCTTTATTGAGTGTATCGTCAAGATCAAGAAAGGCTTTAAGCGCATGTTCCGAATAGCCCATAGTGGCATACAGGTTAGGCACCTTGCCCATGCGGCTTTTAATCAGATCAAATGAGGCCTGTGACCCGGCACTTACCTGGTCGCGGGTGGGTACGGTTATAGTTTTCATATTTTCTTTAATTATTTAATTTGTCCTTTTTTGCGTTGCAGATAGAGCGCGGCCGATTCACTCATGGTAATAATAGCCCCGCCCAGAATTACAATATCCTTGATCACCAATCGCCCCCTGCCTGACAGGAAAGGGAATCCCCAATCATTATCAGTTAAATGCGGCACCCAGCTTTCAGGCGTGGTAATTAAAAACGATAGCGTTCCCAATGTCATAATAAAGATAAGGATACTGGCGATCATACTGGGCAGTGGCACAACTTTATATAAAGCTATCAATACCGCCAAAGTAACAAGCACAGCACCAAGGCCATAAGCAAAACCGTAAGTGTTATTTTCAATATTCCATTCACGGTTTGCCGCAATCAGTTCGCCTTCTTTATTTAGGTGTTTTTTGTACTCAGCCGGATGATGGTAAAAGAAGGACATGAACGGGCTATTGGCTACAAATGGCACAACACCATCGGCTTCATAAGCAAAGAATTTTAAGCCGCCTATCCACAGGAAAACGACCACGATACCAAAGCGTACTGCTTTTTTCCCGAACTGGTCGAGGTTGGCAATGAAGTTTATTATTGAAGTTTTCATACTGTTTAATTTTTTATCAAAATTACAGTAGTAACCGCCCGCATCACATGGACAAAAAAGGCCAATGCCTGCACATATCCGCCTTAAAGTATTAGTATAGTATTGCTAATATTTAGAAAGGTCCGCGACGATAGATATTCCGGTTTTATCGCGGAATGCTTGCGGGGATACCTTTGTGAACTTTTTAAAAACACGGCTGAAATAGAATTCATCTTGAAATTTAAGGTTCCAGGCTATTTCTTTTATACTCTTCCGCGTTAAATGAAGCTGCTTTTTTGCTTCCAGCATCAGCCGCTCCTGTATTAATTGCGATGGCGTTTTTTTAAAATAGCGCACACTGCGTTTAGTAAGATTATCCGGTGTCATGGCCAGTAAACCGGCATAGTCCGATGGTTTGTGGAGCGTAAGGAAATGTTCGTCTAACAGCTTTTTGAAACGCTCCATTTGCTCATCTTTTTCGGTCTTGTCCTTATTTTCAGCAATCGCCTTTATTTTAATGGCACTTGATTTTGCCAGGAAAAGCTGCAGGTAGGCACGCAGGATGCTTTCAGATGGTTCAGCCTCGTTAAGCTCATCGTTAAGCTCGGTTAACATTGAATCAAACAACCCGGCTTCCTTATCAGATAAAACAACCACCGGATCAATATAAATGTTGTTAAAAAGCAGGCCATTGCATGAGACTTCTTCGCGATGAAATTCAATACAATAAAAATCACCATGAAACTGGAGCATTTTGCAATTTAAAAACTCGCACTCCTCTATGTAGATCACCTGTAACGGTGTGGAGAACAGCAATACCGGGCCTTGAAAATTAAACACACCAAAATCTGCATGGTAGGTTCCGGATCCTTCGGGTATAAAAAAAACAGTGTATACCGGGTATTGTGCAGGCGTACATAAAGCAGCTCCATCCACTGTCTGCAATTTCAACAAAAGTTGATCTGATCCGGAATGTATCTCTTTCATTTTCAAATGCTAAAGTAGCCATTTCCCCTGTTCATAGTGAACCAAAATTCAGGTCCAAATTTAAGCCTGCCTTATATTACCACGCTTTCATGAACTTCGCTCAGTAAAGCCCCGAGTTTGATCAGCGCTTTCTCAACCTTATTCTCCCATAGGTTGCAGTAGCTGATCCGCATATAATGCTGGTAATCGCCTTTGGCAGAAAATATCTCGCCCGGGGCATAAGATACCTCATGCTGAAAAGCTTTTTCCTGGAATGCTACTGCATTGATATTTTCAGGCAATTCAACCCAGATAACCAGCCCGCCAATAGGCCTGGTTATTTTTGTCCCTTCGGGGAAATATTGTTCAATAAGGTTAGTGGTACGCACCAGGTTCTTATTCAGTTCAATCCTGAATTTTTGCAGATGCCTTTCATATGATCCGGAGTTGAGCAATTGCAGCACAACCCGCTGACTAAAATTAGATGTCGAACCATTATGCATTGATTTGATCCGGGCCACTTCATAAGCGAACCGCCCAGCCGCGCACCAGCCTATGCGAAACCCCGGGACCAGTGTTTTGGTAAAAGAATTACAATACATCACCCATCCGTCAGTGTCATACGCTTTGATGGTATCAGGCCTGCTCCCTTTAAAAAACAGTTCTCCGTAAAGGTCATCTTCAATTACCGGGATGTGGTGGGTATTAGCAAATTCAGCGATCTGTTTCTTGCCTTCGCTACTGATGCTTGCGCCATCGGGATTGTTAAAATTACTCACCAGTATACAGGCTTTGATGTTTAATTTTTTGCAGGCGGTTTTCAGGTCGTTTATGGAGATACCTGTTTCGGGGTGAGAAGGGATTGTGGCAATTTTCAGGTCGAGGCATTCCAGCACCTGCATAATACCATAAAAGCAGGGATCCTGCACCAAAACGGTATCGCCGGGCTTGGTTACGGCTTTAAGACTGCATAATATGGCCTCTGTTGCCCCATTGGTAATAATTAATTCGTCGGCATGGGTTGAGCCTTTCCACAAGAATGATCTTTTCGCTATTTCTTCGCGCAGCTGCACGTTGCCATACCGGCTTTCAAGCATCAAATAACTCCCGCTTACATCTCTTGATGTTTGCTGAATTACCCGTTTTATACTATTAAAGGGCAACAATCTGTTATCGGGTTGGGCATTGGCAAATGAAACAAAGTTTCTGCCTACCCCATCAGCCCTCAGCTTCCGGAGTAACTTATCAATATGTACACTTCTTTCGGATAAGGATACAGGCAAGGCCTGCGGAACGGGTAATTTTTTGCCGGGACGATGATTAACAAAATAGCCCGACTTCTCCCGGGAGGTAATTAAACCCTTGTCGATCAGATAATTGAAAGACTGCAAAATAGTACCTATGCTGAGGCCATTCTCTTTATGCAAACTGCGCAATGAAGGCAGTTTGTCTTCTGCCTTATAAATCCCGCTATCAACCATAGCGGTTATTTTATTTGCAAATTCAATGTAAACAGGCTCCTTCATAAGCCAAAGGTAAACTGTTACAGCAAGAGTTACAAAAATAAGATCTGTTTAAATCTTCAGTAAAAAATGATCAGGTGTTTGTTATTTAAAGTCGGCCGCTACAGTAATTTCCTTCCATAATTCCAATTCGACGGTCATGTTTTTAAGCTTTTCTGATGCACGGTTGTAGGCATCCTGCCCGAGGTACAGGTGTAATGGCGACTCATCACTTTCGGCGAGCTCAATAATTATTTCTGATGCTTTTTCAGGGTCGCCGGGTTGTTTGCCATCGGCTGCCAGGTAGCGTTCTTGCGTATCCTTAACTGATTTATATCCGTCAATTTTACTTTCAGTATAAGCCAGCGAATCTTTGGTGAGAAAACCTGTTCTGAAACCCGAAGGCTCAACAACAGTTACTTTAATATTAAACTCCTTTACATCCAGCGCCAGCACTTCAGAAAAAGCAGCAACCGCCGCCTTTGTAGCCGAATATACCGACCAGCCCGGCGCACCCACAAAACCAGCCACCGAACCGATATTGAAAACATACCCCGACCGCTGCCTGCGCATAAGCGGCAATATGCTTTTGGTTACATTAAGAGTAGCCAAAAGATTAACGTTAATGATGTCCTGTATTTTCTGGCCTTCACTTTCCTCTAATGTCCCGGCCATGCCGTAACCCGCATTGTTTACCACAACATCTATCTGCCCGAATGCCGCCAAAGTTTGCTGAACAGATTCATCAATACAATCCACATTACCCAAATTCAAACCCAGCGGCAAAAAGCGGTCGCTATCTATCACTCCCACAGCACTTTTAAGCGCATGCGCATTGCGCGAGGTAGCAGCAACGCGGTAGCCATTATCGAGCAATTTCTTTACCAGCGTTAAGCCCAACCCCTGGGAAGCACCGGTTACGTACCATACTTTTGAAGTGTTCATGATATCAAACTATTAAGTGTAAAGACAATACTTTTAGTAGTAAGGGTTTTATGCTTTTAAATTATCGAAATAAGCAGTTGTTTCTTCAATTAAAGACCGCATCAGTTCTTTAGCTTTTGTATGATGCAATATCGGCGCTATTTGTCCACCCCAAAACAATACCATGTCATTTTTTTGCTGTTCCAGCGAAGCTTTGCGGAGCGGCGACATAAACGTGGTTTGCAACGGGAACGGGAGAAATGCTTTTTCTTTTCCTACCAGTTCTTTTGCTATTCGTGTGGTTAATCCCCGGCCCAGCCTACCGGTAAAGGCACGCGATAATGTGCTATATTTTGCAGCATCAGAAAACAGCATCTGCTTGTGGATCGGCAGGGCATTAGATTCATCGGTAGCCAAAAAAGCGGTGCCTATTTGTGCCGCGCTTGCACCTAATGCTAAAGCTGCCGCGACACCTTTACCGTTGGCTATGCCACCTGCGGCTATTACCGGCACTTTTACCTTTTCCGTGATTAGCTGCAGCAATACAAAAGTACCCGTGGTTGATGATTCGGCCGATGCCAGGAATGATGGGCGATGCCCGCCTGCCTCAAAGCCTGAAGCAATGATCATATCCACACCCGAATTCTCCAGCAGGATAGCTTCATCCAGCGTTGTAGCTGCACCAACAGTTTTTATACCCAGTCTGCGGCATTGCTCCAATACATCAACGGGCAAGGTCCCAAACATAAAGCTGAATACTTTTGGCTTGATATCGAATATCGCCTGCAACTGATTTTCAAATCTTGATTTAAACGGCGCAGGTTTTTCAGGCAAGGGAATCCCAACTTCGTCAAAATAAGGCTTGAATAATTGTTTTGCCTGTTCGTATTGCTCATCGGTTATAGTACCGTCTACCGCATCGGTATCCGAAACCCACAGGTTAATGTTATAAGGCTTATTAGTGGCGGCTTTGATCTGTTTATCAATATCAACAATTTCCTGCGGATTGAGCGTGTAAGCACCGTATCCGCCAAGGCCGCCCGCGTTTGATACCGTTGCCACCAATTCAACCGACGAAAGATTGCCGCCAAAAGGTCCCTGCATTATCGGGTATTGGATCCCCAGCATTTCTGTTGCTTTTGTATTATACCACATGGTAAGTTTTACTTGTTTACGTTGCGCATTATTTACGGAGAAGTGGTGCCGGTTATTCGATGAAATACCTGGCACCACTTATATATTTAATTATCCAGTGTAGTTAAGAAAACGACTTCCAGCTTGTCATCTTCAATCCTGCCTTTTAACAATTCTAAATACCTTTCGGTATAGTCGTATGCTTTATGCTGCTGGAAAGCCTCCTCACTTTGATAAATCTCATAGAAAAAGATCGTTTGAGGCGAATCATTCCTGGTATGGATCAGAAATAATTCAGAACCTGTTTCCTTACGGGTTTCAGTGGCCAGTGCAATCGTAGCCTTTTTGAGCTCCTCTTCAAAACCTGGAATTATTTTGAAATTGGCAGTTAATATGAATTTTTCCATGGCTAATATTATTTAAGCTGATTTTCTATTTATTATTACCGCTGTTTTACTCAACATCGCTGATCATTTTATTTACGATGAGCCACTTACCATCAATTTTATGAAAAGATAGAAACTCATGATAATTAAACTCATACATTTTCACCTTCACCTCAGCTATCCCTATGGACTGCACCACTTTGATAGAAATAATATCCCCCTTAAATGGTTTGCCCGAATCTTTAGGGCTTTGGCGATGGGCAACACCATCTAAATATTGCTCCAATGTTTTGGCATAGGGCTGGCCCTTTACATCGCCAAAAAGCAATGTTCCGGGATTAAAGATACTGCCCAATGTATTTACATCACCTTCATAAATACCTTTAAAATAATACTCTTCCAGTGCTTGCGCGATTGCTGTTGAATCTGCTTTTTGAGTTTCCATTTTGTTAGTTGATTGTGCTTTTGCTACCAGCAAACTGCAGGAAATAAAAGCAGTTAATAATAAAGTTTTCATATCAATTAAGGTTATGACCGGCACCCATACCGCCATCTACATTGATGATAGCGCCGGTAATGAAATTACTCTTGGCGACGGTATAAACCATTTCTGCGACATCCTCTACTTCGCCAACACGGTTCAACAGGTGTAATCCTGCGCTTTGATCTGCATTATCACCGTGCATTGGGGTGCGAATCACGCCAGGTGAAATAGTATTCACCCTGATGTTATCTTTACCGAATTCGGCCGCCAACTGTATAGTAAGTGCATGTATCGCTCCCTTTGATGCCATCTGTGCAGTAATAGGTACTTCTCTTATGCCATGGGTAACTGCGGGGGCACCAAGGTTGATCACTACGCCATCATGCTGTTTAAGCATTTGGGGAATAACGGCCTGAGTGGTAAAGAAAGTACCCTTCAGGTTTGTATCCAAAAAACGATCAAGGTAGGCCTCGTCAATCTCCAAAAATGGTTTGGTTTCAAAAATACCGGCATTGTTCACCAGCACATCCACCGAGCCAAACCTTTCAATCGCTGTGGCAACTAAGCGCTCGCCTGTTGTTTTATCACTTACATTACCGGCAACCATGGCTAAATGATCTCCTCCGCCTAATTCATGGTAAGCTTTTTCAAGCTTACCAGAAGTGTTGGAATTGATGACCACGTTATCGCCTCTTTCTAAAAAATACCTGGCTACTTCTTTTCCTATTCCGGATGAAGCGCCGGTTATTATTACTGTTTGCGTTTTCATTGTCTTATTTTTTATTGGCAGTAATGCCTTTTTCACGTAAAACCGATACCTGCTCACCTGCATATCCCCAATCGTCCAGTTCAATTTCCTGTATTACCACATGGGTTAAATGCGGGTCTTTGTTCAGTGTAGTACTTAGCAAATCGGTTATACCTTTAATTAATTGCTGTTTCTGTTCGCGGGTTACACCTTCGCGGGTCACTTCAATTTTTACGTATGGCATGGCTGTAATTTTTAGGCTAAAGCAGGTTCGTTAACTGCTTTGGCAGTGATACTTATATTCAGATCAAAATCATTATAGATAAGCGTATCGCCCAGGTCTTTAAAGAAATTTCCTGAGCGGAATTTCATTTCGTAATTGGTACGGTCTATTACCATCTTTCCGCTTGCTGTAAGTGTGTCGCCATCAGCGTTTATCACTACATCAAATCCTACGGGATGAGTTATACCTTTTATAGTAAGGTCACCTTCAACATGGTTATCTACTACGCCGGTAATTTCCAATGTAGCTTCAGGGTATTTTTCGATAGAGAAAAAGTCCTCAGATGCCAGGTGGCCGGCAAATTGCGCGTTGGTAGCCGGATCGGTTATATCCAGTATTTTTATAGACCTTGTATCGATAACAAATTTACCACCGGTAAGTTTACCATCGGTTAAAACCAATTCACCTTCTTTAACAGCAATGCTACCATCATGTGCACCGGTTACTTTTCTGCCTACCCAATCAATATTGCTTTGGGTGTTTACGATTTCAAAATTTTGAGTTTTCATTTTCTTTATGTTTTTATTACAACACAAAGGTGGGCATGAAATTAGGGGAAGGCGTGTGACCTATATCACATTTGAATGGTGGTGAAACTTATGTGATGCAGATCACTTTTTAGACGTATTATAAGCGGCTCAGCGTTTCTCTCGAAACACCAAGATAAGCGGCAATCAGGTTTTTTGGTACGATATTATAAAGTTCGGGGTAAAGCTTTAGCAGCTCTTCGTAACGGCGCTTAGCATCGTTATTCATGAATGACAGTAATCTTTTTTGGGCAGCCACATACCCTTTGTTAGTGCGCCAGCGGAAAAAATGTTCAACCTGGTGGATTTCACTGCACAGTTTTTCCCGGTCATCGTTTGATAGGCATAGCACTTCAGCATCGGTAATACAGTCAACATTAATAGTTGCTTTGGCATGGCTGTAAAGCGCGTTAAAATCCGACGCCCACCAGGTTGGCATAGCAAACTGAAGGATGAACATTTTCAGATCATCGTTAATATAAAAGCTTTTTAAACAGCCCGAGAGCACAAAATATTCGCAGTTTACTATATCACCGTCAGTTATTATTGATTGGCCTTTTTTGTAGGATTGATGTTTGAAATGTGAAAAAACATAGTCGAACTGCTCATCTGATAATGAGGCAGTTTTGGCAATGTGTGTTTTTAAAATTTCTTTAGCTCCCATTGGTAAACCGATGCGGTAAACATTTTTTGAAGTTAATAATAGTAAATGACAGTTTTCAAAAATCAATGTCAGGCGTTTTTAAAAAATTCAGGTAAGCGGGCTGATATCGCTATAGCAAAAGCGAACATAAACTGTAATGAAACCGAACAATAAACAACTGCCCTTAATTTAATAAAAATCTGAAAATCAACAGATTATATAAATGGCATTTTTTTGGCTGAATTTTATAAACCTCTCTAAATCAACCGCTATGATCAAGAATTATTTAAAAACTGCCTGGCGAAACCTTTGGAAGAACAAGGCTTTCTCCGTGATCAATATTCTTGGCCTGGCCCTTGGGCTGGCCTGTAGTCTGTTCATTTTTTTATGGGTGCAGGATGAGGTGCAGATGGATGCTTTTCATAAAAATGGTAAGCAGCTTTACGTAATTATCCACCGTGCTTACTATGATCATAAGAGCGTGGCGGGTTATAGCACACCGGGACTGCTCGCCGAGGAATTGAAGAAGGATATCCCTGAAATTACTCATGCTACACAATTTGCCTGGAACCAGGATCATACTTTCCAGGTTGGCGACAAAATATTAAAGGTAAACGGAACTTATGCCAGCGCCGATTACTTTAAAATGTTCACCTATCACTTGATTGAGGGGAAAGCCGGTTCAGCATTGAGTACGCCGGTTAGTTTGGCTATCTCAAAAAAAATGGCAACAAACTTCTTCGGCAGTCCCGAACAAGCTATAGGTAAAACTATTAAATATGAAAACAAAAAGAACTTTACCATTACCGCCGTTTTCGATAACCCGCCCAAAAACTCTTCCCTGCAATATGATTTTTTGATCAATTGGCAGGTTTTTATGGATGAGAACACCTGGACCAAAGATTGGGGAAATAATGGGCCCATGACCTTTTTTCAAGTGCGTGCAGATGCAAACCCGGCACTGGTGGATAAAAAGCTGACTCATTTTTTGGATAACTTGGATAAAGGCCAGGAAAAGGGGAAATTTTATTCAGAATTGGGAATGCAGCCCTTTCAGGAGAGGTATCTGCATGACCATTTTACCGGCGATAAAGTTGACGGCGGCCGGATAGGTTATGTTCACTTATTCGGTATCATAGCCATATTTATTTTGCTGATCGCCTGTATTAACTTCATGAATTTAACAACCGCGCGTTCTGTAAAACGGGCGCGAGAAATTGGTGTACGTAAAGTTGTAGGCGCAATGCGTTCTATGCTGATCCGCCAATTTTTGGGCGAATCGCTATTGCTGACAATTATTGCGGTACTGTTTTCATTAGTATTAATTGTGTTGATGTTGCCTTTATTCAACCATGTTACACATAAAGAGATCAGCCTGCCTTTTGGCGACCTTTCTTTCTGGCTAAAATTATCTGCACTGACTATCATTACCGGTATTATAGCAGGCAGTTACCCCGCACTGGTTTTATCAGCCTTTAAACCTGTTAAAGTATTAAAAGGAAGTTTAACTATACAGTCGGGCGCAGTATTTTTCCGTAAAGGGCTGGTAGTATTTCAGTTTGTACTTTCTGTAGTGTTGATTATAAGCACTATTATTATTACCCGGCAGGTAAATTATCTCGAAAATCAGAACCTGGGCTATGATCGCGAGAATCTGGTTTTTATCCCGCTGGAAGGTAACCTGGCTGGCAAGTATAACACATTTAAAACTGAGTTAATGAAAATGGATGGCATACAGGAAGTAACGCGCACTACCGATGTGCCTACCAATATACAGAATAGCACCGGCGGCGTTGATTGGGATGGCAAAGACCCGAATGTCGATATCCAGTTTACACAGGCATCCGTAGGTTATGATTTTGTACGAACCCTGAAGCTTAAAATATTGGAAGGCCGCGATTTTTCACAGGATTACAGTAGCGATAGTACCGGCTACCTGGTTAACGAGGCCGCATTAAAACGCATAGGCTATACCAGCCCAATAGGCAAACGCTTAACGTTTTGGGGGAAGAAAGGGACCATAATTGGCGTACTGAAAGATTACCACATAGCCTCATTACAAGAAGCAATTGTGCCGCTGATATTAAGGCTTGGCGAAAAATCGGATTACGGCAACGCGCTGGTACGAACTAAACCCGGCCAAACCAAACAGGCGCTAGCAAGCCTTGAACTGCTTTGTAAACAGTTAAACCCGAGCTATCAGTTCAGCTACTATTTTTCGGATGAGGAATACCAGAAGCTTTACGATAACGAACAGGTCATCAGCAAACTGAGCAATGTGTTTGCCTCGCTGGCTATCATTATATCTTGCCTTGGCTTGTTGGGCCTGGCTATGTTTACTGCTGAGCAGCGGGTAAAAGAGATCGGTATCCGCAAAGTACTGGGGGCTGGACTGGGTTCATTGTTCTCGTTGTTATCTACCGAATTTTTAATACTGGTCGGTATCGCCCTGTTGATCGCTTCGCCATTAGCCTGGTATGGCATGAATAAATGGCTTCAGAATTATGCTTATCACACCAAAGTTGAATGGTGGATCTTCGTGTTGGCAGCAATCGTTTCATTGCTCATCACTCTCGCAACTATCAGTTTCCAAACCATCAAAGCCGCATTAGTAAATCCTGTAAAAAGTTTACGAAGCGAATAATAACATCAACCTATGAAAAGGCCATCCGGGTTTTACCGGATGGCTTTAATTATGCGTTATCTAACCTACTTTCAGTACCACTTTGCCATTCAATCCACCTACCGAAACCATATCCTGGGCATGGGCGGCTTCATTTAAATTAAGCGTTTCGGCTATCTGCGGTTTTATCTTTCCTTCTTCAACCAGCTTTGTACCAAATTCAAGCTTATGAAAACCCGGTGTTGCTGAATAAAACTTCGCGGTAATATGATGCTGTTTAGCCAGATCTTCCGATGGTGGCATTACGGCGCTCAACAACTTTCCGCCCGATTTTACTACACCGAATGATTTGAGCTGAGTTTCGCCGCCTGCAAGGTCAACAACCAGGTCAACATCTTTCACCAGTGTAGTGAAATCCTGTTCCTTATAATCAATCACCTCATCGGCACCATATGATTTGGCAAGCTCCAGCCCTTTGCCCGACGCGGTGCCAATTACATATGCACCCAGCGCTTTAGCCATTTGCACCATTACCACACCTACCCCACCTGATGCACCTTGTATCAATACTTTTTCGCCTTCTTTTACTTTACCGTTCTCCACCAAAAAAGTGTAAGCAGTAACCAAAGGCACAGCCAACGCAGCGGCTTCCTCCGTATTTACATTGTTTGGTATTTTGGCAGCCTGCGCCTCTTTTAGCACAACATAGTTTGCATAAGTACCGCCAAAAGTGGTAGCAAATACTACATCGCCAACTTTTAAACGGCTCACCTTATCGCCAACCGCCTCAATTTCGCCAGCCACATCCAGGCCCGGGATGTATGGGAATTGAATAGGGATCTGCTCTTTCAGTACACCCGTACGGATCTTCATATCCATCGGGTTTACCGTGGTAGCGGCTACTCTTATTAAAATTTCATCTTCCTTTGGCTCTGGCTTATCAGCTTGTGCAGCTTTTATAACATCGGAATTTCCGTATTTGGTATATTCTATCGCGTTCATTTTTTTATCGAATTTATACTTGTTACAATGTCGAAAAATCAACTTTGTTTGATAATGCTTTTTGATTGCATTAATTTAACAATCCTATGTTTTAGTCAAAGTTGTTTCATATAAAACAGCACCGCTATAGTTTATCGTTTTAACATTCAGCCTGTTTGCATCTACCGAAAAATACATAAAGCCATGCTCCGAAGCTGCAAATCGCCTGTAAGCAATACCCTGTGTTACCGCTGTTAATTCCGATCCAGCACCCGATATAAACTGATGGCAAAAGCCTTCCGGTTTCAGGTGCTGCAAAGAATGATCGTGCCCCGACAGGTAAACATCTACTTTATAATCTTTAAATATTTGCGGCAGGGCTTTCCGCATCGTTAGTGTATCATAATTGTTGATACGCGGACCAACAGTATAACATGGGTGGTGACCAATCACTATCTTCCACTTAACATTAGCCGACGCGTTTGCCAATGTACCCTTTAACCAGGCAACTTGCTTTTCAACATAACCATCCTTATCCTCATGCAAAAACGGGTTGGTATCCATCATTACAAAAAGCACTTTATCATTACCGATGTTCACCTCTTTTGAGTAATAGCGCGCTGGCATATTCCACCTGCGGCTTACTTTACTGTACCGCACCTGGGCATCAACATCCGACTCCCAGTCGTGGTTACCTAAAACCGGGTACCAGTCGCATTGCAGCGAGTGTGCGGTGTATATATTTTCAAAAGAGTAATGCCACAAAGGGTCCTGTTCACTAACTACGCCAGCCGGGTAAAAGTTATCGCCCACAGAAACAACAAAATTATTAGGATGCGCTGCTGCCCATAAGCCCATTTGTGTTGCAACCTGCAATTGATCATATTCGCCATTGCGGCCCCAGTCGCCCAAGGCAATAAAATGCAGCGGGTAATCATCCTTCAATGCCGAAGGTGAGAGATCTTCGCTTTCCAAATGAGTTACCCCAGGCTCGGCCAAAGCGCTTAGTGGGTTAATTAAAGATGCGCCGATAGCTGCCAGGGCGGTGCTTTTCACAAAATCTCTGCGTTCCATATTTACAATGTGCTTTGTTTTACAATAGTAAAAACATTATGTAAATATTGCAGAAATCCTGCACAATAATTCAGGAATTAAGCACTGATAATAATTCCTTAACAATTAGGTGGTTTTAATAATACGTATTCGGAAGTTACAGAAAGTTCATGCTGAGGAATAGCATTAAGTTAGATTAGCAAATGCACCGTAGGTGCAAAACGTTGGTAGAAAAGGTAAATGTAAAAACCTGGCATGCCGTTAGGTATGCAACTTCGCCAGTTTAGTACCTAACGGCACGAATTTCCTGGGTTATTTTTATGCTACTACCAACATTTAACACCTACGGCGTTTAATGCCGATTTTGTAAGCAGAAACGCAAATATTACAGATCAAATTCGGGATAGAATATCGTATTAACGGGTTAAAACAATACATTTTTTATTTTTATTCTATAAAATCTACATATTTAGTAGTATTTAAAATAATTTTATATATTTGCGTCGTAAAACAAATGTAATGAAAGCACTTTTACTTTCTGGTTCTACTTTATATACCTCTACAGGTGTAATTTCCTCACAGCCATGCTGCTGTATTTGTTGTTGCTGAGCATAACAACAAATCGTTACTAATCTTTTACCGATTAATACGTTGACCGCATTTGGCGAACAGGAACGCCGTGCGCAATTCACCATACTTTTTTCAACCCCCTATTTAATTTAATTCAGCATGATAAAATAATTACTCTCCCCATAAAAAAACAAACCGGCAAGGAAGCCTTGCCGGTAAATTACATGATGGATCAGCCCTGACTGCGAATCACATACTGATCATCAAAGCCTTACTAACGAATCGAATCATTAACATAAAACATTTAAATATATGGAAATATATATCCATGCCAAACACGTGCTCACTAAGGTTTTCAGCCTCCTTATATTCTTAGTGGCACCCTATGCAGTTTTTGCACAAGTAGAAACTCCGCTCATCAACTCCCGCCTTGAAGGTATTGTTACCGATAGTGCTACTCACCAGTCTATTACAGGTGTAGTGCTCCGCATTAAGGGAGTAACCCACTCGGTAGCTACCGGCCCCGATGGCCGCTTTATATTTGTTACCGGTCAAAAATTACCTTATACGCTTGTGGTAAGCTTTATCGGCTACAAAACCAAGGAAGTTTATGCTACCGGCAGCCCGGTGGTTATTCAATTATCTGATAAAGTATCACAACTAAATGATGTGGTTATTGTGGGTTACGGCACGCAGAAAAAGAGCGACATAACAGGCTCTATATCAATCATACCCAAGGACAATCTTAAACAGGTATCATCGTCAGTTGATAACCTGCTGCGTGGTGCTGCGCCAGGTGTACAGGTAACCCAAAGCTCGGGTGCACCGGGTGCTTCGGCCAGTGTGCGCATCCGTGGCGGTAACTCCATAACCGGTGGTAACGAGCCTTTGTATGTAATTGATGGTTTCCCGGTTTATAACGATAACTCAACCATCAGCTCAAGCTCGGGTTCAGGAGCTGCGGTAAACGCGTTATCAACTATAAACCCTGCCGATATTGAATCAATTGAAGTATTAAAAGATGCTTCTGCTACCGCGATATATGGTTCAAGAGGTGCTAACGGTGTTATTATAGTAACTACAAAAAAAGGCAAAAGAGGTACAAATGATGTTACCTACGAGGGCTATTACGGCACACAGAAATTAAGCAAAGAAATTCCGCTACTGGATGGCTCACAATGGGCGCAGTTAAGGAACGACATACAGACCAGCTCAGGCCAAACACCAACATTTACCATAGCTCAGATTGCTGCTTTTGGGCAGGGTACTAACTGGCAGGATGCCGCTTTCAGAAATGCACCTGTGCAAAGCCACGAATTAACATTATCGGGTGGTGATGAAAAATCAAGGTATAATATCTCCGGAAATTACTTCGACCAGCAGGGCATTTTACTGAATTCCGATTTTAAACGTTACTCATTAAGGTATAATTACGACAGGGACATCTCTACCAAATTCCATGTAGGCCTTAATGCCACTACCAGCTATTCCATTACAAATGGCGCGGCATCTAACATAGCCTCTAACGCCCTTAATAGCCCTAACGTTATCACCAATATATTAACTACGCCACCGGTATTACCTGTTAAGGATGCTAACGGCAATTATGTACTTAATTCGTATTCAACTACACCATCAAACCCAATACAGGATCTGCTTTCAATAGTTAACCAAACTAAAGTAACACGCTCTTTAGGCAACCTGTTTGGCGAGTACACGCTTGCTCCCGGCCTGAAAGCTAAAGTGAGTTTAGGTGCCGATCTCCTTAATTCAAAATCAAACTTTTACGCGCCATCATACACCGGCGATGGTTACTCAACTTTAGGTTATGCCACTGTAGGTTCAGCAACATCAAACAGCTGGCTTAATGAAAACACAATTACCTACACTAAAACTATCCACAGCGATCATGAATTGAATGTTTTGGTTGGTTACACCACCCAGTATTTCGAAAATGAGTCGGTAACCGCGGGCTCTAAAGACTTTGTGAGCAACATAACAACTTACAACAGCTTGCAAAGTGGCGCGCAGATCTTAACGCCAACTTCAAACGCTTACGACTGGGCACTGAATTCATATCTGGCAAGGATCAACTACTCATACGCGCACAAATATAACCTTACCGTTTCAGCCCGAGCCGATGGTTCATCACGCTTTGGTTCAGGCAATAAATGGGGATATTTCCCATCAGCAGGTTTTTCATGGAACGCGGGTGAAGAGAATTTCATTAAAAGCATTCCTACCATCAGCAACTTAAAATTAAGGTTAAGCGCTGGCGAAACCGGTAATACCCAAATTGGCGAATATCAATCGTTAGCTTTATACAGCCCTTTCAACTACACCTTTGGCAGTACACAGGCAGTGGGCCTTGCTCAAACGCAATTGGCTAACTCAAACCTTAAATGGGAAAAAACAGCCCAGTACGATGGTGGTATCGATCTGGGGTTACTGGATAACCGCATTAACCTTACGTTTGATGCTTATTACAAAAAAACCACTAATCTGTTGTTAGACGTTCCTGTGCCATTGTCATCAGGTTATTCACAATCATTACAGAACATTGGCGCCGTTTCAAATAAAGGTATCGAGCTGGGTATCAACACTGAAAATATAAACAGTGGTGGATTTGTATGGAAAACATCACTGGTGTACTCACTTAACCGCAATAAGGTGTTAAGCCTGGGCAGCAGCGAAACATCGTTCTTCCCTACCATCCCCGGTACTACATTGGGCGTTTTACAGCCTGAGATCATAAAAGTTGGCATGCCGTTGGGTACTTTCTGGGGATATAAAACTGCCGGAATATTCCAAAACGCTGCCGAGATAGCACAATATCCAACCTTAAACAGCAAGGCCAATACCAAACCAGGTGATGTTAGGTACCAGGATTTGAACGGTGATGGCGTAATTACCACTGCCGATAAAACAAATTTAGGTAGTGTACAGCCGAAATTTACAGGAGGCTTAACCAATACATTTTCCTATAAAAGCTTCGACCTGGTGGTATTTTTACAAGGTTCATACGGCGGCAAAATCTACAATGCCCTTCGCCAGCAGTTAGAGATCACCAACCTATCGCAAAATGCATGGGCCGAGGTTGCTGACAGATGGACGCCTACCAACCCAAGCAATACTATTCCACGTGCTTCAAACAACCCGGTTGCCCAGATGTCGAGCCAGTTTATTGAGAACGACTCTTACCTGCGCCTGAAAAACCTGGTATTGGGTTACACCTTAAACAACTCTTTGGCTTCAAAAATCCATGCCAAACAATTAAGGCTTTATGTATCGGCACAAAACCTGGTAACGTGGACCAAGTACACCGGTTATGATCCGGAAGTTAACAGCTTTGAGCAAAACAACACCGCGCAAGGCATTGATTATGGTGCTTACCCTAACTACAAAACGTATTTGCTTGGCTTAAGCGTAACCTTCTAATTTTTATCCATTACAACAATGAAAAAGATATTCTTAATACTAATTGCAGTTGGTAGTTTAGCCGCCTGCAAAAAGCTGGATGAAAATCCAACATCATATATAACCGCAAGTCAGTTTTACAAAACACAATCGGATGCCGCAGCCGGTATAACCGGTATATATAGCGAATTAACCAGCGATGGCTCCGAGCAGCCGCTTTACGGCAGGGAGATCAACTTCCTGGCGGATATGACCACCGATGATTTGGCTGCAGGCCCATCAGCCATCAACCCTAACGTTAGGGCATTAAGCTCAATTACCTATACCCCAACAGATGACAGGCTGCAGGTAATCTGGAGGCAATTATATACCGGCATAAGCCGCGCAAATGCTGCCATTGATGCCATACCAACCATACAGTTTGATACCACGTTAAGAAGCCGCTACGTTCGCGAAGCAAAATTTCTAAGGGGTTTGTTCTACTTTAACCTGGTACGTTTCTATGGCGATGTGCCGTTGGTATTGCACAACCCTGCTGATGCTTCAAACCTGAACAGTTTAAAAGTTAACAGAACAGCTTCCGCCACTGTTTACGCGCAAATAATTGCCGACCTTACCGATGCGCAAAATCTGCCTGTAAGCTATACCGGTTCTGATATTGGCCGTGCAACAGGCGGCGCGGCAAAATCACTACTGGTAAAGGTATATCTTACCCAAAAAGATTGGACTGATGCCATAAGCAAAGCTAAAGAAGTAATTAACGGCAACTACGGCTACGCGCTGTTCGCTAATTATGCCGATGTGTTTAACCCGGCAACTAAGAACGGTGTAGAGCATATTTTCTCGGCACAGATCTCCTCAAACGGTGGCCTGGGTAATAGCAGTACCTTAATGGGTGCCAATTTTGCAGGGTTTGTTGGTAATGTTCCGGCTGATATCCCGGCTGATAGCTCGGTATACAAACAATTCAGCAGTACCGATACCCGTAAGGCTGTTACATTTTATACCTCATTAACCAATCCAACAACCGGTAAGCTTTATAACTTCCCGACCTTCTATTTCGGTAAATATGTTGATAGAAGCGAGTTATCAACCCCCGGCCAAAGTAATATCAACTTCCCGGTACTACGCTATGCTGATGTATTGCTGATGTATGCTGAAGCGCTGAACGAAGTTAATGGACCGGTTGCCGATGCTTACGCGGCTATTAACCAGGTTAGGGTACGTGCAAATACCGGCACACTTACAACAGGGCTTTCGCAAAACGATTTCCGTGATTCACTTTATTCTTAGAGAAGGCGCGAGTTTGTACAGGAAGCCCAGCGTTGGTTTGATTTGGTGCGCACAGGCCAATTGGTACAAGCTGTATCAAAAGTAGCCTCCAAAACTAACGTCAGCACTAAAAACTACCTGTTCGCTATACCGCAAAGCGAGATCAGTTTAAACCCCGGCTTAACACAAAACCCCGGCTATACAAATTAATGGTTCTCATTTAAAACCATGAACACTATAAAACACCTATAGCTACGCGGTACATCATCACCCAATAAAAGGGTGGTGATGTTTTCGTATAAAAAACCAGTGATTCAATTACAACCAAATGAAAAATTTACTCAAGATAAGTCCACTACTGTTATTAGGCTCGATACCTGCAATAAACAGCCATGCTAAAACTTATCACCCTACAAAATTTACTACCCCTGCAAACCCAGTACACAAATACACCCGTGCTGAAAACGAGGAGATCATTAAACTGGCTAAGGCAGCCTATGTATATGGTTTACCGGTAATATTAACAGATCTTACCCGGCAGGTAAGCAGTGTACCCAATAACGTATTTATACACGGGCACAAGTTTCCTGACCATACCTCGCGACTGGTAGTCGCGCCAAATAATGACACCAATTACTCATCAGCTTTCTTAGATCTGGGTGATGATGCCGTTGTGCTTACTATACCCGACACGAAAGACCGCTATTTTGTAGTACCATTAATGGATGCCTGGACCAACGTTTTCACCTCCTTTGGTAAAAGAACCACCGGCACACATGCGCAAACCTATGTTATTACCGGGCCGCACTGGCATGGTACTATCCCCAATGGCTTGCAGGAAGTAAAATCCCCTACCGACCTGGTTTGGATAATTGGCCGCATACAGGTAAACAGTCCCGAGGACCAATTAAGTTTTGTAAGCCCGATTCAGGACCAGTTTAAACTTACTTTACTAAGCGACTGGGGTAAAACCGGTGCTACAAGCGCTAAAAAAACAACCCATTATGACGAGGTTGCTCCTGAAATTAAGGCAGTGCAGGCACATCAGTTAACCGTGGTACAGGCGGTAAAACAATTACCTATCGACCGTTATTTTAACTACCTGAACGCTTTGCTGGTAAAAAATCCAGGCTTGGCGGCAGATTCAGGAATTCTACAACGGCTGGCAAAAATTGGCGTTAAACCCGGTGGCAAATTTGATCTGAATAATTTTGACAAGGATACCCAGGAAGCATTAAAAAATGTACCCAATGAAATTTACGCTGCCTTTGATAATGCAAAAGCGAATGCGGATTTCAAACCTCAGAATGGTACGCAAATAGGCCATTACGGAACAGATTACCTGACCAGGGCAGTAGTAGCCTACAAAGGATTAGGCGCTTTACCACCCGAAGAGGCTACTTACATTGCCTATAATGCCGATGCTGACAAAACACCCCTAAATGGCAATAATAACTATGTGATCCACTTTGAGGCCGGTAAACTACCGCCTGCAAAAGCTTTCTGGTCGCTTACCATGTATGATAAGGACAGGTATTTGTCGGATAACCCTATCCGCAGGTATGCCATAGGCGACCGTAATAAATTAAAGTTTAATGCCGATGGTTCGCTGGATATATACCTGCAGCATGCAGATCCGGGAGCAGACAAGCAAAGCAACTGGCTGCCTGCTCCGGCCGATAGCTTCAATGTCATCCTCCGCATTTACGTGCCTACAGATAAATATCTGCATGATAAAACTACCTGGGTAAATCCGCCCATAAAAAAACAGGGGTAAGTAATGCTATTAAACCGCCACCAATTTAAACGCATCATAATGAAGAAAGAATTTAGTACTATTAAATTTAAAGTAAGCAGCATATTATTAACCGGGGTGTTGCTGCTCTCCGGTTACAATGTGTTTGCCCAGCACGATCCGGAACCTGTATACAAAGGCAAAATAGGCAAAACCCTGGACCAAACCACAGAATGGTATCCTGAAAAAAAGCAGGCACCCAAAGGCGCACCCAATGTTATCTGGCTTTTGCTGGATGATGTAGGCTTTGGCGCCAGCAGCACATTTGGCGGCCTCATCAGCACGCCTACTTTTGATAGTCTGGCCAGTCAGGGATTACGTTATACCAATTTTCACACAACAGGTATTTGCGCGCCATCCCGCGCGGCATTGCTTACCGGGCGTAACCACCACTCGGTGCACATGGGTTCATTCACATTTACGCCGGCAGGTACCCCTGGTTATGACGGCCGTATACCTTTTGAAACCGGCACCGTTGCTGAAATTTTAAAAGAGAACGGCTACAATACATTCTCCATTGGCAAATGGAACCTGACCCCTACAGCCGAAGAAACCCAAGCCGGGCCGTTTAACCGCTGGCCTACAGGGCGTGGTTTTGAGCATTTCTATGGTTTTTTAGAGGCTGAAACAGATGAATGGCACCCGCAATTATGGGAAGATAACCAAAAGATTGAACGCGATACTAACCCCAAACACCTGAACGAACTGTTGATAGAAAGGACTATCAATTACATCGCCAATCAAAAATCAAGCGCGCCTGATAAGCCGTTTTTCATCTACCTGGCGCCCGGCGCAACGCACGACCCGCATCAAGCACCTAAAGAATGGATAGATAAATACAAAGGCAAATTTGATGGCGGCTGGGACAAATACCGTGCAGCCGTGTTCGCCAACCAGCAAAAATTAGGACTGATCCCTAAAGGAACTATATTGCCACCGCGCGACCCAAGGGTTAAGGCCTGGGATTCTCTTTCTGTTGATGAAAAAAGGATCTTCTCCCGCTTTATGGAAGTTTACGCAGGCTATTTAAGCTATACCGACGACCAGATAGCACACCTCATCCATTACCTGAAAGATATAGGTCAGCTGGATAACACCGTGATCTATGTAATGATAGGCGATAATGGTGTCAGTAAGGAAGGATCGGACAGGGGATCGAGCATTGGTGATAAGGTAATTATTGATGGCAAACAAGATATATCTTACCTGTTGACGCAATATGATAAGTTAGGTTCGGAATACGCGGCATCAAACTATCCCTTAGGTTGGGCACAAGCCGCCAACACCCCTTTCAGGAAGTGGAAACAGGATGCAAACTCCGAAGGCGGGACACATAATCCGCTTATCCTTTTCTACCCGAATGGCATAAAAGATAAAGGCGGCATCCGTTTTCAATACACACACCTGATTGACCTTTTGCCAACAACAATTGATCTTACCGGGACCAAACTTCCGGATACCATCAACGGATATAAACAAAAACCACTACAAGGTACCAGCTTCGCCTATACTATTGATGATGCCAAGGCACCGTCAAAGCATATTATTCAGTATTATGAAATTGCAGGCAGTCGTTCCATTTATAAAGATGGATGGAAAGCAGCCGCTTATCACAATATAGGCGGTGATTTTGACGCTGACGTGTGGGAGCTTTATCATTTAGATAAAGACTGGACAGAATCTAAAGACCTGGCAACCCTAAATCCTGCCAAGCTTACCCAATTAAGAGGCGAATTTGATTCACTTGCAGTTATCTACAATATATACCCTTTAAAAGAGCTGATGGGCAAATCCAACAGCCTTATACCTCCTGTTGTTCACAAAAAGGTGGTTCTGTACAATGGCCTGTCTCAATTAGTAACTGCCCCGGTAAATATTGCCATGCAATCATTCACCGCTACGGCCGATGTTACCATTCCGCAAAATGGCGCGCAGGGTGTGTTGTTTGCAGGTGGCGGAAGGTTTGGTGGTGTTAGCTTTTTTGTTCAGGATAATAAACTCCACTTTGTGCAAAACGATGGTGTTTCCACCCCGATAGACATTGTAAGTGATAAAACGCTGTCCTCAGGCAAAGCCTCATTAAAAGCAGAATTTATCCGCACAAGCTTTTTCTCCCAAACGGGCACACTTAATTTATATATAAACGACGAAAAAGTGGGGTCCGGTCAGCTTAAAATAAAGAGGTCGATGCTATACTTCAACCTGAACGACGGTTTTGATGTGGGCAAGGATTCCAATACAGAAGTTAGTCCAACCTACAAGGTGCCGTTTAAGTTTAGCGGCGATTTAAGAAGCGTAACAATTGAAACTACTAAATAAATCAAATATAAAACCACTCACACACAATGAAAAAAACAATTATTGCCACCCTGCTGCTTGCAGGGGCCGCGCTGCAGCAGGCACAGGCACAAAACATAACCCAGCAGCAGCAACCCTTTCAAGGGGTGATCGGCAAAACGCTGGCCGAATCAAAGGAAGCATGGACGCCGCCAATCAAAGCGCCCAAAGGCGCGCCAAACGTTATCTGGATCTTGCTGGATGATGTAGGCTTCGGCGCATCAAGCACCTTTGGCGGTGTGATCCGTACGCCCACATTTGATAGCTTAGCTAATAACGGACTGCGTTATACCAACTTCCACACCACGGCAATTTGCGCCCCTACCCGCGCGGCTTTATTAACCGGGCGTAACTCGTCAAGGGTACACATGGCAGGTTTCGCGCATACGGTGCTGTCAGCTGGCTTTCCTGGCTGGGATGGCCGCATCCCGTCGGATAAAGGCACTATTGCCGAGATCCTGCGTGAGAATGGCTACAACACCTTCCAGGTGGGTAAATATGGGTTAACACCTGATGAGGATGCTACTGATGCAGGTCCGTTTGACCGCTGGCCAAGCGGAAAAGGTTTCGACCATAACTTCGGTTTCCTGGGCTCACAAACAGACCAGTACAAACCTGATCTTGTTGAGGACAACGCTCATGCAACCCCTGATGGCCGCCACTTAAATGAGCAGATCACCGATAAAGCTATCTTTTATCTTACCCGCCAGCATAAAGTAGCCCCTGATAAACCATTCTTCCTGTACTATGCACCGGGAGCCACACATGCACCGCACCAGGTATCAAAAGAGTGGAGCGACCAGTATGTAGGCAAGTTTGATGCCGGCTGGGACGCGTTTAGAGAAGAGGTTTTTGCAAGACAGAAAAAGCTGGGCATTATACCTGCTAACGCAGTATTACCAGCCCGCAATCCAGGCATTAAAGCATGGAACAGCCTATCAGCAGATGAGAAAAAATTGTACGCACGTTTTATGGAGGTATATGCAGGTTATTTAACCTATACCGATCATGAAGTTGGACGTTTGATCAACTACCTGAAAGAAAGTGGCCAGTTGGATAATACTTTAATTTATGTTGTTATCGGCGATAACGGCGCAAGTAAAGAAGGAACTGCTAACGGTGATATCGACAGACAATTGTTCAGCTCACCGCTTTCTGACGAAGCAAACTTAAAATATAACCTGGCCAAAATAGGCGAGATAGGCACTCCTGATGCTGTAGAAGGCAATTACCCGCTGGGATGGGCACAGGCAGCAAACACGCCGTTTAAATACTGGAAACAGGATGCCAACTCCGAAGGTGGCACACGTAACCCGCTGATTGTTTTTTATCCAAAAGGAATAAAAGATAAGGGCACCATACGTACCCAATACGGCCATGTTATCGACTTGTTGCCAACAACCTTAGAGTATCTGGGTATTCAGGCTCCGGAATATATCAGGGGAATTAAACAGGATACCATACAAGGTACCTCGTTGGTTTATTCATTTGATCATCCTGATGCGCCATCGCAGCACCATGTACAGTACTACTATATCTTCGGCTCAAGATCAATTTACAAAGACGGCTGGAAAGCAGAAGTTTATCACCATCCCGATTTTACCGATTTGGCTAAAGCCGGTGCAAACCAGCCTGCCCCGTCAAGCGGCTTCAGTACTGATACCTGGGAACTTTATGACCTGAATTCAGACTTTAACGAGCGTATTGACCTGGCTAAAAAATATCCTGAAAAATTAAAAGAACTACAGGATTTGTTTGATGCACAGGCTAAAAACAACAACCTGTATCCGCTAATTGATTGGGACGATGTGATCAAACGCAGGATCCACAGAACTAAAGACGCGCCAAAATCATTAATTGAAGGCATAAAAAAGGCAGGTCAAAGCAACAATCAATAAGAAAATGAAGAAAATAAAAATTGCATTTATACTGCTGCTGTCCGTTATGGTACAGCAGCAGTTATATGCCCAAAAAAAACCAAACATCATCCTAATTGTGGTTGATGATATGGGCTATTCCGATCTGGGCTCGTACGGTTCAGAGATCCATACGCCCAACCTCGACAGGCTGGCAGCGCAGGGTTTGCGCTTAAAGGAGTTTTACAACAATGCTATTTGCGCGCCAACCCGCTCGTCCATTTTAACTGGGCAGGACCAGCACAAGGCAGGTATCGGCTATTTTGATGTTGACTTGGGCCTGCCTGCTTATCAAGGCTATCTTAACCGGGAATCGGTAACGCTGGCAGAGGTGTTGAAACAAGGTGGTTACAACACACTTATGTCGGGGAAATGGCATGTGGGTAATGATAGCCTGGGCTGGCCAAACCAGCGTGGGTTTGATAAGTTCTTCGGGATCATCGGTGGTGCTGCTAACTATTTCAACACTAATTACATGCCTTTGGGCGGCGGTAAATACCCGGTAATAATTGAGGAAAATAACAAACGCTGGCACAAGCCCGATGACAGTTATTACATGACCGATGAAATAGGCGACCATGCCGTTGAATACCTGGATGAGCAAACTAAAAGCGATAAGCCATTCTTCCTCTATCTAACCTTTAACGCGCCGCACTGGCCGTTACAGGCTTTGCCCGAGGATATTGCCAAATACAAAGGCAGGTACAACATCGGCTGGGATTCGCTGCGTAAGGAGCGTATTAAAAAGCAGGTTGAACTGGGGATCCGCGACCCATCACAAACCATTGCCCTGCGCGATGCTGAGGTGCCAAATTGGGATAACTTAACCTACGATGAGCAGCAGCTTTGGAAATCAAAAATGGAAGTATATGCCGCCATGGTTGACCGCATGGACCAGAACGTGGGTAAGGTGCTGGAAGAACTGAAGAAAATAAAGAAGGACGATAATACGCTCATCGTATTTATATCAGACAACGGTGCGCCTGCCGAAGATGTAGCACACGGCAAAGTACATGCCGCCCGCAATTTAGGGCCGGTTGGTACTTCGGGGTCATTCGAGTCGCAGGGTAAAAACTGGTCGTTTGTTTCTAATGCCCCGTTGCGATCCTTTAAAGGCGCTTTGTATGAAGGCGGAATGAGTTCACCATTGATCGCGTGGTTTCCAGGTAAAATAAAACCAAATACCATTGCCACAGGCACTGCGCATCTGGTCGACCTTGCTCCTACCTTTTATGATCTTGCCGGTGCAAAATACCCGGCAGTTTACAATGGGCATAAAATTAACCCGCTTATTGGTAAAAGCTTAACCGGTTTGTTCTTTAAAGGCGAGCCTATTGTTCGCGAAAAACCATTATTCTGGGAGCTATGGGGTAACCGGGCCATACGTGAAGGCAAATGGAAACTGGTATCAGCATTCCCAACCAATCAATGGGAATTGTACGACCTCGATGTAGATCGTGGTGAAACCACAAACCTTGCCGTCAAATACCCTGATGTAGTTAAAAAGCTCTCGCTTGAGTACCTCACCTGGGTAAATGAAAATGGTGTGGTGCTTGATTTTAACCTGATCAAACCAAAATCAGCCGTTGATATTAAGATCGGACAGTAAAAAACTATTAAAATCCTTATTTAGGTTCGATGTAAAAGGCCATTCCAGCAAGAATGGCCTTTTTGTTTTTATGCTGATATTCAGAATTTTGAGATTTCAACGCAAACAATAAAAAATCTCTCTCTATCAATCTGCCTCTCCATGAAATGGAAAATTAACGTTAAGTAATTGTAAATATAGACGCTGTTTTTTATCGAGTTTCTTCGTCATTGTTAACATAAAGAAATCATTGTGTTAACAAAACCAAATCTGGCGTAAAATTCAGAATTCACACAGAATTAAAGGGTGATTTTGCTGATAAATCAACAAAAAGATGGCGATCATCTGCATTAAAAATCCCCTGGTTCATGAAAATATTTCTACAAACTAAACGCTGCTTAATATTACTCTTTTTACTCACCTGCTTTTATTTTTCGGCATCCGCACAAATCCTTAAGGGAAACATTTCTGACGCTAAAAATAGCGAAACCCTTGTTGGCGCCACTGTTCACATCGAGAATGAAACCTTTAAGGCAAACACCACGGTTAAGCTTGATGGGGTTTATACCTTTAAAAACGTGCCTGCTGGCGTTTACAAGCTGCATGCAAGTTTTGTAGGCTACAAAACAACTAAAGTTTATACGGTTGAGGTAACCAGCGATAAAACAGTCGTACTAAATATAGCGATGGTTGATAATTCAACAGCACTTAGCGAGTTAACCATTAGCGAGCATACCAATAAGGAAAGCGACCACTCGGCAAGGAGCGATGAAAAAAATTCGCGGAACACTATTAACGTTGTTTCAGCAAATACCATAGCCATATCGCCCGATGTATTGGTATCCAACGCCCTTAGCCGGGTATCGGGCATATCAATCGACAGGAGCAATACCGGCGATGCGCAGCACGTGATCATCCGCGGTATGGATAAGCAATATAATACCGTTTTAATTAATGGAATTAAGATACCAAGTCCTGATAACAAAAACAGGTATATACCATTGGATATTTTCCCGGCCAGCCTTGTACAATCTATTGAGGTGTACAAAACACTTACCCCCGATATGGAAGGCGATGCCTCAGGCGGTGTGGTTAACCTGGTGATGAAAACCGCGCCAGACAGGCTTAAAATTGAGGGTGATTTTGGTACCGGTTACAGTCAGATATTCTTCGACAGGCCGTTCGCTAGTTTTGACAGAAGCACTGTAAATAGTAAAGCCCCTGGCGAAACATTACCACCCTTCGCCAATGCACCTATAAGTGACTTCCCTTATCAAAATTTGGTAACTAAAAAGGCAAATGCACCACTTAGCAGCAATGCAAGCCTAACCATTGGCAACCGGTATTTAGATGGTAAGCTTGGGGTGCTGTTTTCAGGAAGTTATCAAAATTCCTACCAGGGCGAGAACAGCTTTGTGGCCGTACAATCTAACACTGTTGGCACATCTCCAAATGATCAAACCCCTAACCAGGAAACTGCCTTTCAAAGCTCAAACAATCGCCAGTACTCATCGCAGCTAAAGCGCATAGGTACTATCGCCTCAATTGATTACAAGTTTGATGATAATAATTCTATCAACTTATTCGCAACCTATCTGCAATTAGATCAATACCGGGTTCGCCAAACCGAAACCTCCACATATGGTGGTTATTCTTATCAGGGCTATGATGCCACTAATGGTGTTGACAATTTAACTGAAACCCGCAGCGACCTGCAGAACATCTACAATATAACATTGAAGGGAAAGCATAAAATAACCAAAAGCTTTTCATTTGACTGGGTAATAGCCAATTCTCAAGCTAAGCATAACCTGCCGGATATAGCTGAATTTAAAACATCATACCAAACTAGCCCGGATACAGTTAAAGCGCACGGTGGTCATAATGCTATCGATCCTAATAACCCTAATAATTCTGTTTATGTAACACCCGATATAA
>Ga0302315_10000307_pt1 | contig 58382 bp, 45 predicted proteins | sample III_Palsa_N3_1_FD_200532 | JGI IMG/M metagenome (GOLD analysis project Ga0302315, IMG submission 200532) | Peat permafrost microbial communities from Stordalen Mire near Abisko, Sweden - III_Palsa_N3_1 | ecosystem: Environmental > Terrestrial > Soil > Palsa > Peat permafrost | place: Sweden...
AGACTTTGTAGTTGGAAGCATCAAACTTGCCGCCAGCGTGCAGCATGGTGAGGACCACCTGCACGGCAGGCATGGTCTCGCCGGTGGGCAGGGTCTTGTTGTCGACAGGAATGCCGCGGCCGTCATCCACGACGGTGATGGAGTTATCGACGTGAATGGTGACATCGATGCGCGTGGCATAGCCAGCCAGCGCCTCGTCGACCGAGTTGTCGACGACTTCGTAGACCAGGTGATGCAGACCCATTTCGCCGGTCGAGCCGATGTACATGGCGGGGCGCAGGCGGACGGCGGCGAGGCCTTCGAGGATCGTAATATTTTCCGCGGAGTAGTGCCCGGGATCGACTTGAGCCGGGGAGGCGGCGGGCGGAATCGGGGTCTGGCTGGCGGCTGCGGCAGGGGTAGTTTCTTCAGGCACGAACGGGACGCTCCAATGGGTTCAGGCTGGGGTCAGTGAAAGTTACAAAACCCTTGAAAATACTGGTGATTGACCAGTTTTCTCGACTCCTAAGTATAGCACGTTTGGAGCCCGTTTTTGCCGCTGGGAAGAGCCAGCCACGGCACCTTTTCCGGGCGCACATTTTGGCGCATTTTCGACGACGAGAGGTCGTCCTATTTCGCAGGAAAGAGGGGCCTTACGCGGCTGGCCTGATCTCGACTGGGGTCGCCGGGAGCGCTTTGTACGGCCACACAAACATCCAACCGATATGCAGGCGCACCCGGTTCTGGTAGATCCACGCAGGCACGAGCAAGGCGAGCAGTGAGGGGAGAATCAATTGCCGGTAGGGTGCCGCGGTATGAAACACCCGCACCAACGTGTCCCGCCCGATTACCTGAACATACGAGGAGAGCAGAAAGATCCCAATGGACCCGGAGCCAGTCCACGCCAGTAGCCTCGCGGTTGGCGTTCGAGCCAGCACACGCGACACCAGCAGCAACATCAGCGTGCCCAGCAGGCCAAGCGGGATGAAGAGATACGGAGAGAACACATAGTGGCTTTTCGTGAGCAAAAGAATCACGACGAACAGCACCGCTGCGCCCACTGCAGCGAGCATGGCGGGAAGCCTTTCGAGTTGCTCAAATGACCGCCCGACCCACATACCCACGACCAGGAACGGCAGGTGTTTCAAGCCCCGATCGACAAAGACAAGGCCCGTGTACGGCCAGTAGAGGGAGACCAGGGCGCTGAGCACAAACAGCAGTGGCATGGGTACCCGGCGCAGCAGCATGCCCGCGACCACGGTGAAGAAAATTGTCGGCAAGAACCAGGCGTAGCTGCCCGTAGCCACATCTCCGGCGTAGGTGGCCCAACTGATGGGTGGAGCGCTCAGAACCGTCGAATAATAGATGGGGATGGGGGCGTAGATGAGCGCCCAGAGCAGATACGGATAGATCATGGTGCGGAGTTTTTCGATCGTGAAGCGCCATCCGCCGCGCTTCTGCACGCTGGCGCAGAGGAAGATGCCGGAGACAAAGAAAAACGCCGGCATGTGAAACGAGTAGATGAAGAATTTGATGCGGTTGCCCGTCATCGAGTCGTGCCACCACAAGCGATGGAGCATTCCTTCGTCGGTGTGCCCAAGCACCACCAATGCGATGGAGAGACCACGGACGATGTCGATCAGGAGGGATCGCTGCGGCTGTATATCGGCAACAGCGGGAGGATGGGTGCCCGGAGTTTGCCGGGTCTGCGAGGCAGTCAACGTGGATCTCCTGAAGGCTGGGGCTTCCTGTCAGGCTATCACTGGACGCCCCCCGGGGCTAACCTCCGCGCCGAATCGCGCCGGGTTGCTGCGGCAATGCGGAAGGGTTCCCCGAGAAGCGTCTCGGGGAACCCCTTCCTGTTTTGCGCGGGTATCAATCAGGCTGAGAAGGTGATTGGCTTTTCAGCAACTGGCGGCGGCAGGTGCTCGGCCAGAATGGCGTTATAGAAGAGCCCAGCCAGCAGGCCGCCGATCAGAGGCGCCACCCAGAATAGCCACAGCTGGCCCAGGGCCCAGAAATCGCCCCCGGCAGCTACCACGATGGCCGGGCCGGTGGAGCGCGCCGGGTTCACCGAGGTGTTGGTGATGGGAATGCTGATCAGGTGGATCAGCGTGAGGCACAGGCCGATGGCCAGCGGAGCGAGACCCTTGGCCGCCCGCTCGTCGGTCGAGCCCATAATCACGAGGATGAAGAAGAAGGTGAGCAGGGTCTCCGCAACCAGGCACGCGAGCAGGTTGTAGCCGCCGGGAGAGTGGACGCCGTAGCCATTGGAGGCGAACCCGTTCAGGGCCCAGGTATCGCGGCCGGTGAAGATGATGTACAGCACGCCCGATGCGACCAGAGCGCCGACCACCTGCGCGATCCAGTAGGGCAGAATCTCCTTGGCTGGAAACCGCTTGCCCGCGACCAGGCCGAGCGTCACAGCAGGGTTGAGATGACAGCCGGAGATGTGTCCGATGGCATAGGCCATGGTGAGAACCGTAAGCCCGAAAGCGAACGCGACCCCCAGGAAACCGATCCCGAGGGATGGGAACGCGGCGGCGAAGACCGCGGCGCCGCAGCCTCCGAAGACGAGCCAAAAGGTGCCGAAGAATTCGGCGATACAGCGATTTCTGAGAGAGACTTGCATGCTTCCTCCAATGATCCTGAATTTTCAGTGAGACCACGACGAAGTACGGCGAGCGCAGACAGTCTACATCGGAAACATGCTGTGGCGATGAATGAACTTCCAATTATTCAGCGGGATACACCTTTGGCTGCTGCGATTCCATGCGGGCAAAGGTGTTCCGGCTACCAGACCTTGCAGTTGGGTTCGTGGACCATTGGCTGACCGACCTTGCAGGCGAACGCCTTCTGGAACTCGGGCAGATTCGAGACCACGCCATTGATGCGCGCGAAGGAGGGCGAGTGCTCATCGGTGGCGGCGCGCACGCGTTCGTCCTCCGGACGCTCATTGGAGCAGGCCCACTGTGCCATGCCGACGAAGAAGCGCTGCTCGGGCGTGAAGCCGTCCTGGTTCGGGAGTTGCACACCCGCCGTCTCCTTCTTCCAGGCCATGTAGGCAAGCAGCGTTCCGCCGAGGTCGGCCACGTCTTCTCCGCTCGTCAGCTTGGAGTTGATATGGATGTCATCGACAACAATGTAGCCCGCATACTGCGTGCGCACACATCCGATGCGCTGCTCAAAGCCCTTCGCATCTTCCGGCGTCCACCAGTCGCGCAGGTCGCCCTTGGAGTCGAACTGGCGGCCTTCGTCGTCGAAGGCATGCGTGAGCTCGTGGCCGATGGTTGCACCCGTGTTGCCGTAGTTCGGAGCGTCGTCGAGCTTCGGATCGTAGAGCGGCGGTTGCAGCACGCCGGCGGGAAAGTTGATGTCGTTCATCTGCGGATCGAAGTAGGCGTTCACGGTCGGCGGTGTCATACCCCACTCGTCGCGGTTCACGGGTTTGCCGAGCTTGTTCCACTCGTACTCCTGGTTGAAGCGGTAGGCGCGCAGAACGTTGCCGGCGTAGTCGTTCGGCTTAACCTCAAGCGCTGTGTAGTCGCGCCACTTGTCCGGGTAGCCAATCTTGTTGCGGATGGCGTGCAGCTTGCGCAGCGCCTCTTCCTTGGTCGCGGGACTCATCCAGTCGAGGTTCTCGATTTCATGCTGCATGGCAGCTTCGATCTGCTGCGTCATCAACTCGGTCTTGGCCTTTGTTTCTGGAGTGAAAGTGCGATGCACGAATTCCTGACCCAGCGCCTCGCCAAGATTGCGGTCGACGTAGCGGGTGCAGGTCTTCCAGCGCGGAGGCATCTGCGGCACACCACGTAGCGTGGTGTAGTAGAAACCGTAATATGCCTGCTCGAATGGCTCGGCCAGGTAGGACGCCATGCCGCTGAGCAAATGGAAGCGCAGGTAGGCGCGTAAGGCAGCGACATCTTCGGTGGAGAGCTCCGTCTGCAACGCCTTGAGGAACGCCGGCTGCGAGACGTTGAGCTTGGCGAGTCCGGGCGCGCCCTGCTGCTTGAAGTAGTCGGCCCAGTTGATCGCGGGGGTCAGCTTCTGCACGTCAGCGATTTCCATCATGTGATACAGATTGTGCGGATCGCGCTGCTGCACGCGCGTTAGCGAAGCCTTAGCGAGCTCTGTCTCGATGTGCAGAATACTGACAGCGTCGGTGTGGGCCTGCTCGGCGGCCTCTCCGCTGAGGGTCAGCAGTTGCGCAATGTAGTCGACATACTGCTGGCGGAGCTTCACGCTTTTGGGGTCGGTCTTGAGGTAATAGTCGCGGTCCGGCAGACCGAGCCCGCCGGCACCCACCTCGACGATCACTGTGGAGGAATCGATCGCGTCCTGCCCGGTGCCGGAGCGAAAGAAGTAGCTGCCGGGGGCGTCGTGATGCAGTGTGGCGATGGCGGCGAGGAGTTCAGGCCGCGTGTTGAGCGCGTCGATGCGGGCAAGCGCAGCCTGAATGGGCTTGTCGCCATTGGCGTTGATAGCTGCCTTGTTCATGCAGGACTGAAAGTAGTCGCCAACCTTCTGCTGGATGGGTGTACGGTCGGTAGCCTTGGCGTCCTGCTCGAGAATGCCCCAGAGAAACTGCTGATTCTCATTTGCCAGCTTGGCGTAGACGTCCCATGTTGCCTGGTCCGCGGGGATCGGGTTGAGCTTCTTCCATCCACCGCAGGCGTACTGGTAGAAGTTCACGCAGGGCTCGACGCTGCGATCCATGCTGGTGAGATCCAGCGACGGCCAGTACGGCATCTCGGTGAGAGGCTGTGGCGCAAGCTGCTGGGCCGAACAGGTCGAGGCAGCGAAGAGCGCAGACGCAAGAGCAGGGAGAACGACACGCAGAAGCTTGATCACAGAGGGGAATCTCCTGCGCAACATCGTACAGCAGGGCAATCTTGCGCTCGCTACATTTGCGACCAAGGGGATGCGGATGAAAACTAAAATCCACGCCGGATGGGCGTGGATTACGCTGCTTGCGCGTTGATTCTAAACTTTGGTGCCGAAAAGAGGACTCGAACCTCCACTCCCTTGCGAGAACGTGGACCTGAACCACGCGCGTCTGCCAATTCCGCCATTTCGGCTCACAATCAGAGGCCACCGCTGTATCCAGCCGCGCGAACTGCGTGAAGTCTTAGTCTCCCAGAGCGGGCGCTGGCTGTCAATGGTGGCGCGCCCGCGAGAGGGTTGCGCGGAGGCAGGAAGGTCAGGTTACACTGGGCGAATCCTGTGCGCAGGATACATCGTCCAACTCACTAACCCTTAACAGGAGCGGTACGGAGCCCTATGAGTGAGCCATCGACCAAGAACCAGCCGGTCGCGCAGCAGCAGATTCCCGAAGCACTTGCGCTGGAGATCCGGCGCCTTGCACATGACCTTTCCAACGCGCTCGAGATCATCGTGCAAACCAGCTATCTGCTGAATATGGCCGAGCTGAAAGAACCCGCCAGCGACTGGCTCCGCATGATGGATACCGGCGTAACCAAGGCGCTGGATCTGAATATGCAGCTGCGGGAGTACATCAAGTTACACACGCCGAGATAGTTGTCAGTTGGCGGCTTGCCTTTACTGAGAACTAACAACTACGTTCCTCACTGCGTTGCGGCGATAGCCGTGACGATCTTGTCCATGGTGGCGCGGTCGGCTGAGGTTGCGGGGGTGTGGTCGTCCACCATTACAGAGAAGATGAGGGTGCGGCCGCTGGCGGCGTCGAGATAGCCGGAGAGCGCGCGCGATTCGCCCAGCGTTCCCGTCTTGGCGAAGATGTGATCCTTCACCGGTGGATCGGGGAAGCGGCGATTCAGTGAGCCGTTAATGCCATCGTCGGGCAGCGAGGCCTTCCACTGCGCGAACCACGGCTGCTTGGCAACGTAGGCCAGAAAGGCTGCCGTGGCCCGGGGTGCGACCAGGTCGTGATCGCTCAGGCCGGAGCCATCGAGGAAGAAGAAGTCGTCGGGATCCAGGCCCGCGTGGAGCAGGTTGGCTCGGATAAATCGCGCGCCGTCGAGCGTGGAGCCGTCGCCACAAGCGCTTTGGAGGCCGAGATTGTGGAGGAAGAGCTCGGCATGAAGATTCTGGCTGACCTTGTTGGTGAGCACAACATCTTCGCCAAGCGGCGCGGAGGTATGCGATGCGAGCATTGCACCGGAAGGCGCGGAGGGAGCAGAGCAGTCAGCCGTGCAGGTGCCCCCCGCAATGTTCATCGTGTCGCAGGGGTCAGGCGTCAGCACTTCGGTACGGTAGCTGCCTGGGTCGTTTGGCTTCAGGTGTTTCGCGCGCGCTTTCCCCGCGACCACAATGCCACGCTGCATCAGTGTCGCTCGCAGGGCCATGGCTGCGTACTCGGCGGGATCGGCAATCGCAATTTCCTCTACGTCCGGATGGGCGTCCGCGGCGATCGAACCGTAGACACGGATCACTCGCGATCCAGGCAGCCGCTCGATCTGGATTCCGTCGGCATGCGCGCCCACAGCGACCGTTGAGACCTCGGCCCGAACCGTGTAGTACGGAACATTCTGCTGGAGCGCAACCTTAGTCGGATGACCCGGCGTGATGATGAGCTCGAGCTGATTATTGGTAATGCTGAGCGCGCTGACCGGGGCGCCGAAGCCCCAGATTTGGTCGTCCTGCGCCCAGGACTCTGCGTAGGGTTCATACGGATAGAGCGTGTCGTTGCCGACGATGTCTCCGTTGATGCGCTTCACTCCCTTGGCGACGAGTTGGTCCACGAGTGACTTGAGATCGGTAAGCACGGGCGGCTCAGCGGGCGCGGGCGGCTCGGTTGCACTCTCTGAGCGCGGCACGTATGGCAGATCGTCGGCGCCAAAATTGGCGTCTCCGGCGCCGAGTAGCGTCAGGTCGCCTATCACGGTGCCAGTCGCGACGTCGAGCTTGCCAAAGATCCGCGTGTCGAATGTTTTGGCAGGGCCAAGCAGCGCCATGGCAGTGGCCGTGGTGAATATCTTGTTGTTCGACGCTGGCCGGAAGAGCTTGCCCTCGTTATGGCCATAGAGCGGTGTGCCATCAAGCGTGGTGACGGCGATGCCCCAGTGCGCTCGGGAGACGGATGGGTCGGCGAGCAGCGTTTCAATCTGCTGACCGAGCGCAGTGCCCGAGCCGTTAGGATAGGCAGGGTGAAGGAACGCAGGAGCAGGTACGGCCGAAGAAGTCTCCTGCGCGTGGACAGACGTCGGCCGCATCGCTGCGACAAAAAGCAACAAAATCAGTGCAATTTGCGCAGAGATTTGCATGGCGCAAGTCTACAGAATTGGTGCAATTATTTACAGCGTTGCGCCGAAGGAGGCCTACAATTGCGCGGTAAAGTGGACGAGCTGGAAACGAACCCCGAAGCTGGAACAGCGCCGATGAGCCGCAGCAACTACAGGCCGCACTTCGAGTGGCAGTTGCGTACGCGCAAGCTGGCACTGGGGCAACGTACGCTCCTGATGTCCATCGTGAATCTTACGCCGGACAGCTTTTCAGGCGATGGGTTGCTGAGCGCGGACGGATCGGTCGCCCTGAGACTTCCCGCAGCGGTCATCAAGCTGGCAGTCGCGACGGCGATTGAAGCTGTCGATGCAGGCGCAGATATTGTGGATCTCGGTGCGGAGTCCACGCGGCCGAATGCGACGCCCATCACGAGCGAGCAGGAGCAGGAGCGCCTGCTGCCGGTGCTGGAACAACTGCTGCGTGAGCGGCCCCACGCCGTTGTCTCGGTCGATACCTATCATGCAGGCACGGCGCGGGCTGCGGCGCGAGCCGGTGCGGAGATTATCAACGATGTCTCTGGTCTGACCTGGGATCCGGCGATGGCGAAAGCGGTCTCGCAGAGCGGGTGCGGCCTGGTGCTGATGCATGCGCGCGGCCGCTCCGGAGAGTGGCAGACGCTGCCAGGACTGGAGGGCGACGCGGTGATGCCGGTGGTCTTCGCCGGGCTGTGCGAGCAACTGGCGCAGGCTGAGGCCGCCGGGATTCGCACAGATCGCATCGTCGCCGATCCTGGATTCGGCTTTGGCAAGCGCGGCACAGAGAACTTTTCCTTACTGGCGCGACTTGGGCGTTTGCGCGAGTTGGGCAGGCCGCTGCTCGTGGGGCTCTCGCGCAAAGGATTTCTCGGCGACGCGGTGAAGAGTTTGCAGCGCAAGAAGGCAGAACCCGCGGAGGCTCGGCGCATCGCCACAGCGGCAGCGAACGTTGCGGCAATCCTCGCTGGAGCCCACGTGCTGCGTGTACACGATCTGCAGGTTGCGCAGGAAGCTGCGGCCATCGCCGATGCGGTATTGAGCGCTGCCGGTCACGAGTGATGCAGAAAAGGGCGCAGCCAGTGCGCCCTTCTTGTCGCGCGGTGCTTGATGTCAGATCGTGAGAATCTCTTTTTCTTTGGCGCGGAAGAGATCCTCGATGCGCTTGATCTCGGAGTCAGTGAGCTCCTGGATCTCGGCGTTGGCGCGCTTTTCGTCGTCGGCGGAGATCAGCTTGTCCTTGGCGGCCTTCTTCACTGCCTCGTTGCCTTCGCGGCGGATATTGCGGATCGACGTTTTGTGATCTTCGACTGTGCCCGCGAGCAGCTTGACCGTGTCCTTGCGGCGTTCTTCGGTCATGGGCGGAACGGGCACGCGGATGATCTTGCCATCGTGCATGGGGTTGAAGCCGTGCTGGCTGGTCCGGATGGCCTTTTCGATGGCCGTGACGAGGCTCTGCTCCCACGGTTGAACCAGAATCAGGTTCGCTTCGGGGGTGGTGATCTGCGCAACCTGCGAAATTGGAGTCTCGGTACCATAGTAGTCAACACGGATTCCGTCCAGCATATGGACTGATGCGCGCCCGGTGCGGATACTTACGAGGTTCGCTCGGAAGTCATCCACCGAGCTGTTCATGCGCGCCTTAAGTCCGTCATATACGCCCGAAAGGGCCTCCATCCCTGCCATTGCCGATGCCATGGTGTTTACAACCTCCTGAAGACTGCCGGATGCTCCGGGTACAACCGTTGATTTTACAGCGGGATTCGCTGGCCCCGTGGATGCATTCCAAAGGGGTTAGGTTGTAGACGATTGGTGTCTCCTAAAGGTGTAGTCCGACTGAGAGAATCGTTGACTTCCCCCCCGCGTCCCCTATATCCTCGGGGAAGATATATACCTGTATGCCCCGCACGTGCATCTCAAAGCTGGAGAGTCAGCCGGCGGACTCAATTCAACGTTTACAGCCAAGGGCCCCCGGGTCGCGGCGGAAATAGGATCTCCCAATGAAGAAGACCTTTCTCCTCACTGCTCTCGCATTTGCAATGATCGCGGCGATTCCTGCTCGCGCGCAAGGCGGATGCACGGACTCGCCGGAGAATCCCACTCTGATCTTGGCGGGATTGGCTGGTGGCGCCTACGCTATTTCATCGGTCCGCATGAAGATTCGCGCACGCCGGGCGGCGAAGAACCGTTAGGATTCTTGGCAGGCAGTAACGTGTTGTCCAGTATTTGATATTTGTGTTGCGACCTGCCCCAAAAGGGGCGCTGAGGTTTGTGCCCACTACCCTCTCATCCCAACAGCAGTCCCGCACCTTCCAGTCTCGAACTGTCGTGGTGCTGGCCTCCTTGTGCGCAGCCGTGGGCCTTCTGACCATCTGGCCCTCCGTCCAGTCCCTCTACAGCATTTGGACCACCGATGACCTTAAATCCATGGGCATGGTGGTTCCGCTGGTGTGCTACTTATTGGTTCTCCGCGCCTGGCAAAGGTTGGATTGGGAGACGAACGGTTCCTGGTGGGGGTTCGCGGTCCTGGCTGGCTCGGCGGCGCTGATGTTTCTGCGCGATCAGATGCTGTTGATCGTCACCATCAATAAGAACTGGCTGCTCCAGCTCCCACCGCTGCCGTTGGTTGCCGTTATCTACGCCGCTGGAATGGTGCTTCTGTTTGGAGGAATGCGTCTGCTCAAGGCGGCCTGGTTTCCAGTCCTCTTCATGTGGGCGGTCATTCCCGTGCCGCAGACGTTTTCCCGTCTGGTCGACCTGCCCCTGCAGCACGCCTCGGCCAGTGTGGCCAGGGCCTGGGCGCATGCGCTCGGCCAGCAGCTTACGCAGGACAAACTTCGGCTGATGTTCACGCCGGAGTTCGGGATGTTCATCGCTCCCGGTTGCAACGGCATTCGCGGAGCGATTACGCTGGGGCTGGCGGCTATCGTGGTCGGCTACATCTATCGCTTTCGTTGGTACGTGTACGCGCCCGTCGTGGCGGGGGCAGTCCTGCTGGGATACCTGTTCAACTTCCTTCGGCTCTGCCTCCTGGTCGTTTACTACAAGATCGCGCTGCCCTACCCCTGGCTGCAGCATCACGCGAAGATCGCCGACTATGTGATCGGTGGGTGCCTGTTCGTGTGCGCCCTGGCAGTCTTCTTTACGGTCGCCAATAAGCTGCGCAATGACCCGGACACCACGACGGAACCCCCGCCTGAGCCGCACTCCGCTCCTATCTCCCCATCGAACGCCCAGCGGTTGCGAACCTCGCTGTTTCTGCGGGTGACAGCTGTTCTGCTGATGGCAGCCATCTTCGGCGTGGATGTGCTCCATGAGCATCGGGTGGATGCTGCGCGGCAGGCAACCGAGGCACCCGTCACGTTACCTGAACACATCGGCGACTTTACCTTGGAGCGCACCTGGAATGAGACCCAGTTCGGCGTGCTGGTCTATAGCTGGGGCGAGTATGCGGAGCCTGCAGTGAACGGAATTCCGGGCGCGCACGTGATGCTGGGTGTCTCGCCGCAGACCGTGCATGATGCCGAGGTGTGCCATCTGGCGCGCGGCGAAGATCCAACCTGGCACGGTCAAATTGTGGCCACGACAGCGGGAGGCCCGGTGGAGTTGACGGCCGCAACGTATAACGACGGCGCTACCCAGGAGCTCGAAGCGTCGACGGTCTGTGACAACGGCGCGTGCCGGCAGTACTCGGAAACCAGCCAGCATGTGACCGTGATCTATGCGCGCCCGCACCGCGGGATTCCGTTGCAATCGGATACGACCCGGCCGATCCCGTTGATGCTGAAGGTCGAGAGCCTGGATACGATGACACCGGCAAGCGTGATGGAGCCGCAGCTGGCCTCCACGCTCACAAGCTTCTTAAAAAACGCGGACCTGCTTACCCTTACAGCGCCCTACGTCAAACAGTAATAGCGAAGTGGATGCTGGTAGCCTCCAGAGGGCTTTTCTGCCGTTAGGCAGAGAAAACTTCTGCTGGCGAATTACCGATTAAAGGCGAAAGCTCAAGTTTGACGGCGCGCGAGTTCGCATGGGTTGCCGCGAGTCGCCTATAATCAAAGCTCTCCCTTCGTGTACCGCAGGGCTGGAATCAACAGCAGAATCCAACAAGCTTTGACAGATTCAAAGAGCAGTGAGGGTGTGGTTATCTTTACCGGAATCCGAGTGAGCGCAAGCTCCCTGAAGTGTACGACCCAGCCTGTGCGCACGCGCTCGAGCCGATTGGGCATCCTTGGCTTTGGCCAGAACCGCTCAAGCTTGAACGCTGTTATCCGCTGGGGCCTTTCGAGCCTGGGTATTGCGGCGATATTTTCTGCCGTCCCAGCGCTGATCTCGACCGCCGGTGCGCAGGTCCAGGCCACGCCGCAGTTCTCTGCGGAAGCGGCGCCACAGGTCCTGTGCCCGATCCAGGTGATCGGCAACCGGCGCATTCCCAAAGAGTCGATCGTTGCGCGCCTGTTCAGCCGCGCCGGCGACCCGTACGACCCAACGGTCGTGGAGCGCGATTACAATTCGCTCTGGAACACCGGCTACTTCGTCAATGTCCGCATTGAGAGGGTTCCCGGCCAGGGCTGCCTCCAGTTGGAGATCTACGTTCGTGAGAAGCCGACGATCAGTGAGATCAACTACAAGGGTTTGAACTCGGTCTCCGTCTCCGACGTGATGGAGCGCTTCAAGAAGGAGAAGGTCTCCCTCAACGTTGAAAGCCAGTTCGACGAGACCCGCGTAAAGCGCGCCGAAGTGGTGTTGCAGGAGATGCTCGGCGAGCACGGCCACCAGTTTGCCGTGATCCGCACCGAGGTCAAGACCATTCCTCCGGCACGCGTTGCGCTGACGTTTGTCATCAAGGAAGGGCCGACCGTCAAGGTAGGCAAGATCGCCTTCACCGGCAACCATGCGCTGACCCACCGTGAACTGGTGGCGTCGATGAAGAACCTGAAGCCCATCGGCGTTCCCCACTCAATCATCCTCGAAAACATCTTTCCGCGTACCTTCGACGCCAGCAAGCTGGACGAAGATGCTGACCGGGTACGCGAAGCTTACCGCGACAAGGGCTACTCCAAGGCTCTCACCGGCGAGCCCCAGACCAACGTCCGCAATGCCGGCGGCATCAATCCCTTCACCCTGCATCCCTCGCACGGCAAGCGCGTCGATATCGTCATTCCGATCGAAGAAGGCGAGCGCTATCGGCTGGGCGGCGTCACCTTTAGCGGCAACAAATCCTACAGGAACGTAAAAGCTCTGCGTGCCCAGTTTCCGGTGAAGGATGGCGATTGGTTCAATGCGCGGATGTTCGGCAAAGGCATCGAGAACTTGCGCAAGGCGTACGGCGAAGGTGGTTACATCAACATGGTGCCGACCCCGGTCCCACGGTTCGATGAGGCTAAGAAGCTTATCTACCTGGACATCGATATCGACGAGGGCAAGCAGTTTTATGTCTCGCGCATTGAGTTCACCGGCAACACGCTTACCCGCGACCGCGTCATCCGCCGCGAGCTGCTCGTCGAAGAGGGCCAGGTGTACAACAGCCGGCTCGTCGATCTCTCGCTGCTGCGTTTGAACCAACTGAGCTACTTCGATACCCTCAAGGCCGACCAGGACGTCGAGACGCAGCAGAATGCGGACGCCGGCACGGTCGACCTGCTGATCAAGCTGCACGAGAAGGGCAAGAACTCGATCGGCATCAACGGTGGCGTCAGCGGCCTATCGGGTTCGTTCCTTGGCTTGAACTATCAGACCAACAACTTCCTCGGCCTGGGTGAAACGCTGAGCGTCTCCGCGAATATCGGCGATCTCTCGCGCAACATCAGCTTCGGCTTCACCGAGCCTTACCTGCGCAACAAACCAATCTCGCTCGGTGTCCAGGTATTCGATCGCAAGACAGACTTCAATCCAGCGAAGAGCTATGCGATCACCAGCGGCCAAAGCGCGAACCTGACCAACGCGCAGAATTCGCTACTCAATAACTACAACCAGTCGTCCAAGGGCGTGACGGTCTCCACCAGCGAGGCGCTGCGCAAGCTGTTCCGTCGCTCGGGTGTCGCACGTATCGGACTGGCTTACTCGCTGTCCAGCTCGGGAATCACGACGTTCAACCAGAACACGCTGAGCGTCTTCCAGACGCTGGCGTTCCGGTCGGGCATTGCAGGGGCAAACTCGTTGAACGGCATCGTCACGTCGATCGTGACGCCGAGCTTCAGTTTCTCGACCCTGGATCGCTCCATTGGGCCGCATAGCGGCAAGGACCTGAGCGTTGCCTTGCAGTTCGCGGGTGTCGGCGGCAATACCAAGTACTACGCGCCAAGCGCCTCCTGGCGTCAGTTCTTCCCGATGAAGGGCCTGAAGATCAACAAGGAAGGCCACAACGTCCTCGGCTATCGCATCCAGGTAGCGAACATCGCCGGATTTGGCGGACAGGTCGCTCCTCCGTACGCCCGTCTGTACGGCGGCGGCGAGAACGATCTGCGCGGCTTCGACATCCGCTCCATTTCGCCCTACACCTTCCTTCCGACCAAGGTGGGGTTCAACCTGACGAACCCGGACGGAACCGTGGTCCCGCGCGATCCCAGCAACCCAACGCTGGGCAATGTGCAGATCCCTCTGCCCATCTATCGCCTGGCCCCGATCGGTGGCGATACCTCGGTGACGTCCAACCTGGAGTACCGCTTCCCGATCGTCGACCAGGTGACCTTTGCGTTCTTTGCGGACTTCGGCATGATCATGAACCTCGAGCCGTCTCAGCTGCGCGAGAGCCCCTTGGGCATCTCGGCGGTGAACAGCCCGCTTTACGGTTGCCCGCAGGTGATCAACGGAAACTGCGTCGGAGGCTATCAGCTGCCGCCGTTCTCGGAATACCTGAAGACTGTCCCTGGCACCAACTATGTTCCGCGTATGTCGACTGGCGCGTATCTGCAGATCGTCATGCCCATCATCAACGCGCCGTTCCAGATCTACTACGCGTACAACCCGCTTCGCCTTTACAAGGACCTCCCCCAGGAGCTTGTTGCTCCCAGCGCACCGGCTTGCACGGGCACCGCGATCAACTGCTTCAAGGACTTCTTTCCATTCGATACTTCACCAGCGGCTGCGGCCTACAGCTACCAGCAAGCGCTGCAATACTATGGGGCGGACTACGTTCTGCGCGAGCCGCGCAAGACGTTCCGTCTGACCATCAGCACCTCGTTCTAAATCACCCGTTCCGCAATCGAACGGCAGCAGAAACAAAATATGGGTTGGCGAAGATCACCTCGCCAACCCATATTTTTTGCCCGTTAGTTCGTAGAGGAAGCCGTGTCCGATCTCCGGGCGATGCGATCAGGACCTCCTACGTCTATCGGCCAATATGGAGAACGTGCCAGAAACTTGCGGTGAATTCGACCAGGAGAAAACTCAACGCAGAACCGCCGATCGAACCGGCGTACGCCTTGGCATTGTCCTTCAGATTTCGGTTAGAAGAAGGATAGTATGCATTGTTCAGAGCGGTCGAAGCAGCATAGCCCAGCAACTGAGCTCCATTGATTGTTTGGCGTCCGCTGTCGGTGCGGGTAATCACCGGCCGCGTAGCAGCATACAACGCACGATGGAAGAAACTGTGCTGCTTACCCTCCACGTAATATCGAGGATCCTCATGCAGCAGCGGTGCAAACACCGAATCGGTGAATACGCCCTCCGTCGTGTCACGGATGCCGGCGGCGCCAAGCCGCTCACCAAAAGCTCCGCGGTCGGTACCGTAGTTCGGTTGGCCATTGCGTAACTGCTCATAGCCGGCCGCCAAAATAATTCCGCTGAAGTTCTGGAGGCTATAGGTCCCCTTCAAGCCGATGATCACCTTGTCGCGAGCGGTTATATTTTGAGCACGCATATCCGGCATAATGTACTTCCGATGAATGGGCGCAACCTGATAGCCCCCGGGCTGATCCATAGGGACTGCATCGGAGGAACGAACGGGATCGCCAGCAAGGTCCAGGACTGCTGGTTGCGGTTGGGGCGCATCGATCTCTGGCGTACTAGGTTCGACCGGCGCGGGATGCAACATCGCGGGGGCAGCCACTCCTATTTCTGCAGGAGACGTCACGCTCTGCGCCACAGCCGAGCAAGCGACCATACACGCCAACGGCCCAAGCAGCGCGAATGCCTTTCGCGCGCGCATACTTCTCTTCCCCAACGGCTCCAGGTACCGACTCCTGATCTGCTCTATCTGCATAGGTGTGCTCAACGCTCTTATACCCACTACCGTGCTCTTTCCGCGTTCTTGCTCGTTCAGCGCGCTGCGCCTTCAGGAATAAACGCCGTCTTTCTACTCTACTGACGCACACTCGACCCACATGGTTGTTCACGCAATCAAATCCTTAGCGGTTAATAGCTACGAATCCGGTCGGTATCGTCGACGCCCTCCACGCGGACCTCGCGAAAATACACGGGAATGCTTCTCGCTACCAGTAACCAGCTAGGCACTCAACGTTGACTCAAGCATCAACAGCACCCAATCATGAAGGTTGGATCTTCAGCGAAAGGAGCCCGTCGTTGCCGAGCATTGTGGACAAGCAGTTGCCAGCCGATGCAGACCGACGGCTGCCAGGTATCGCGATCCACCACGAGCCACGCTCGATGCCCGCTCGGCGTTGGCCCGTGCTCGCGGGATCTACCTTCGTCGCCTTGGCTCTCACCACAGGTTGTCACCATGCAAAGCGTCAGGCCTACGCACCGCCTCCACCGCCGTTGCGCACGCAATCCTCAGTCCGACCGAACCCGCCTGACGAAACTCATCGGGATCGCGAACCCGTTCCCACACCCGCAGGTCGCCCGGAGTTTGTCGAGACGGGCATGGCGAGCTGGTATGGAGCGAGCGGGCATCGCGCCGCGGACGGCTCGGCCTACGATGGCACGGGCATGACCGCCGCCCACAAGACACTTCCGCTCGGCACCGTTGCCCGCGTCACCAACCTCGCAAACGGTGAATCGGTGATGGTGCGCATCACCGATCGCGGACCGTTCTCGCATGGGCGCGTGCTGGACCTCTCCGAGAGCGCGGCTAAAAAAATTGACCTCTATCGTATGGGCGTCGCGCAGGTGCGCATCGAGGCCTTCGCGAACTCCACACCCACTGTCGAAGCCAAGTGGTGTGTGCAAACCGGCGCCTTCACAACCGAACAGGATGCGCTCGACCTCAAGAGCGCCCTTGCACGCCGCTACGTCGGCTCCCGCGTCATCGAGTTCGCCAGTTCTACCGGATACTGGGTGCGCATCGATCCGGTCCGGCACGATCGCACGGAGGCAGCCGCCATCAAGGACTGGATCGGCACACCTATGCCGCAGGTTGTGCCATACCTCGTTCGCGTCAACTGACGTTCAATCCTTCGGCAGCTCCGGTGGTGGATAGTACGGCACCTTCTGTTGCTCCTCATTGGCGCGCTTCACAGTGATGTCGGCAAACAACAGCTCCGGAGCAATCGTGGTCTCCGGTACGGTGCCTACCTTTTGCGCGATATAAGGCTTGCCGCCGGCAGCGAGAATGCCGCTGCGAATGGCGCGCTGATCGAGTTCATCAAACACGGCCCCGCGTACCAGCGTGCGCTTGCCATCCGGAGTCACGCGATAGAGCAGTCGCGGCGCAAGCTCTCCGCTCAGCGTCTCCACCGAATAAACGTCACGTCCTTGCTCTTTCGCGAGCGCCAGCAGCTTTGCGCGCAACGCCTCCGCGGATAGAGGATCGGATGACTTAATGATGACAACACCCGCACGCGAATGAGCACTCTGCCCTAGGGCGGTACGTCCGTGGCCATTCGATTCCGGGAAGTCCTTCACCGGCTGACGGCCAACCAGGTAGTTCATCAGCTTGCCATGGACGACGATATCAACCGGCTCAACCGGCACGCCCTCGTCATCGACCTTGTAGGCGCCGAGCAGCGCGTGGCCTTCAAAGGTGCGCAACGTCGGATCATCCACCACCGAAAGAAACGTCGGCAGGATGGGTGTCCTATAGCTAGATTGATATGCTCCCTGCGTGCGCGCCGAAGTTCCTATGTCGGGGCGATCCGCCTCAACATTCGGCACGAATAGGCGATCGAAGACCTCCGCCGATGCATCGCCCGAGAACAGCACGGGGCCGTGATAATCCTCCGCATCGACAACCGGCGCGTGACGCAGTTCGTTGAAGCTGATCAGGTCGTCGATCACGCGCTTATTCAGGGCCGCGTCGCTCTCAAGCCCAGCCGCCGTGGTCGCCACCGAACCGTTGCTGCGGCCAAGGTTCATTCCATCGTCGGCCTGGCCGCCAATGTTGACTCCTTCCGTATATCCAGAGTATCCATGCCGCAACATCGTTCCATCGGTATTCACCGTGTAACGATTCACCACCAGCGCACTGATGCTTGCAGAGCTGTACTGCACCGCCTCTGCAAAGCTTCGTGTTTCAGGCGACGTCGCGAAGAGACCGCTAGCTTCAATCAGCCGATGCTTCCAGTCGTCGCGATCAATCGACAGCGTGACCAGCGGCTCAACCAGCGTCACTGCCTTCGCCAGCGAAAAATCATTCGCGGTAGGTGCGCTCTGGAAGGTCTTTAGCGTTGCCTGCTTGGTTGCGTAAGCGCGCAGGGCATTCTTGTAGGCGTCGTCCGTTGCCGACCACAGTGCGTACCTCAGTGCGGCAGGATCGCCGTCTGCGGGAGCAAGCTCTAGCGATCCGTCACCGCGCGCAGAACTCGAGTCCGAAGTCTCGCTACCAATGCGCACCTCAACACGCACCACGCGCTGATGGCTCTCGGATTCGCGTGTGAGCGCGCCGTAGCTGGCGATTGCGTCGTAGGTATGGATGTCCTCCAGCCGATACTGGATGAAGTACGGCCGCAGCATGCCGGGAATTACCAGGTCCGATTTCTCGCGCGCCAACTCCTGTTGCATGGCGCTGAGAATCGGATCTGCAGGCTGCGGTACTTCCGCCAAAGCCAACGAACCGAGTATGGGTAGAAGGAGCAGGGCGCGTAGTTTCATCAGCGACCCCCCTTCGGCGAACTTGTAGTATTCGTCGCATCATCCAGTGGTGGTGGCGGAACGATTGGTGGCCGCGCCGTTCCCTGCGCCTGGCGTTGCGTCTCGATCTGCGAGACCAGCATGGCCGGCGCCACCGCACTCACCGGAATCGTTCCCGACTCCGCTCCGCAGAGCCCGTTGAAGATCTGCGGCTGATCGTCAGTCGCGACGATGCTGCGTAGCGCCGCCTGCGGTGTTCCCACAATCGAGACACCGCGCACCAGCTCATCCGGCCGCCCATCCACATATACGCGATACACCACCAACGGAATTACCTGGAACGCCTGTGGCGAGCGGCGCGTCGTGACCGCAAAGCCCGAACTGATGTCCTCGAAGTAGAGCCCGTACGTTTTACCCTGCTTCCGCGCCGCTTCCTTCAGCATCTGCCGCAGCTTCGCATCGCTCACCGCTTTGGTCGACGTCACAATCAAATTTCCTTGGCGCCCCGTCGGCATCTTGCCCGTCTCTGCGCGGCCGTGCCCATTGGAGTTTGCGAATCCCGCGATCGGCAGCCGCGACATCAGGAACGTCTGCAGCACGCCGTCCTGAACCAGTTGCACACGCTGCGCCGGCTGGCCTTCGTCATCGAAGAGATAATGCCCGCTCAGCGGATAGCCGTTGTACTGCGTCAGCGTTGGGTCGTCCGCAACCGAAAGAAAGTCAGGCAGAATCGGCTTACCCAGCAGTTTGGTAAACGTCTCGCCCTCTTCATCGCCGCGCTGCCGCTGCCCTTCCAGCCGATGCCCCAGTACCTCGTGAAAGAACACCGCCGACGCGCGCCCGGAAAGAATCGCGGGCCCGTTGTAGGGCTCGGTGATCGGCGCGGTCCGCAGATCGTTGAGTCCCTTCGCCATCGCCTGGGTCTTCGCCATTACCTCTGCCTGGTCCGGCAGATGGCCCGCCGAGTCCGCTTCAAACGTCTCGTCTCGGAACATGTCCATGCCGTCGGACGCGCGCGTCCGTGCAGCGACAATCAAGCGCGCCACATGATTCGGCGCTGCTACTCTCGTCCCATCGCTCGACACAAAATAATCTGTCTCGTGCGTAGCCTGCAGCACCGCCGTGTCGTAAAAAATATTCGGATACTGACGAAACACACCGGAGATCTCTCGCAGCCGCGACTCCCAAGCGCTGCGATCCACGGTGAGCGGTGGCTCCTCCGCTAGAATATCCACCTGCGGCCGCTCCTCGGTAAAGTCTGGCGACGAATCCTCCTCGCGCGCACGCACCTGCTGCTCCGTCTTCACCTTCTCCAGCGCGTCGAGCGCCTTGCCATAGCCACGATTCGTCGCATACCAAAGCGTGCGCTCAATGGCCGCGCGATCGTCCGTCAACGGCAGCGCCAACGTCGTGAGTGCGCTGGTCCGATGCGCGTCGTGCGTGTTGTCCTGCGCCGGCGATCCCAACCGCACCTGCACGTCCGCCGTCCGCTCATGCGACTCACTCGAGTTCATGATCGCCCCATACTGCGACGTGATGGTGACACTCTCCGCATCGGCCACCGAGTAGCTGATGAAGTATGGCTTCTGCAGAGGAATTTTCTCCCCCACCTTTGCCACGCTGGATGCCACAGGTTCGATTGCCGTGCCAAGCTCCGCGAGCGCGCGATGCAGCTCCGTCGCCATCGCATCCATCAGCGGCGGTTGCTGTGCAGCGGATGCGCTTTGAGTCGAAGTCGCCTCTTGCGCCAAGGCCGTCGGAGCCACGACCAGCACCGGAGCGCATAGGCTCGCGATCAGGGCGTTCCGAAAAAATCTTTGCAAGGAATCAATGCGGGATACAGCGGGGCGGTGCAAGTCAGGTGAGGTCAAGGAGTGGTCAACTTCCAGTCTGTGAGCATCATGGAGCGCAATATGTTCTGAGTGTATCGAATTGCCCGCATTTGCTGCTCATGCGCACGCCATCACCTGGCGCAACTAGTTGAGACGAGGAAGCTTGCCCACTTGGCTACAAACGTGCAAACTTGAGCCATCAGAAATTCTCAGCAAGGAACTCTATGAGCCTGCGCCGTTCGCCCCTGCTGTTTGTCGCCTGTATCTTCCTTGTTCTCACCGTCAGCCTCACCCTTGTTCTCACCGGCTGCCTTACCGGCTGCGCCAGCGAAACGACCGCCGAGCACGCCGCCAACGTCTACGCCGCGCAGGAGTTGGCCGCCGCTCCACCTCACGGCAACCTCCCCGACTACTCGCTCAGCCCGTCTGACCTCGCCAAGGCGCAACACCTCAGCGCCGTGCACGAAACCCTGCACTTCGGCAATGAGGCCTGGGGAATCCTTAGCCTCCTTCTGCTGCTCGGCTTCGGTGCGATTGCCTGGATGCGCGACACCGCTGTGAAGGTGAGCAGTAACCGCTGGGCGCAGGGCTACGTGTTTCTACTTCTCTATCTCCTCGCAGACGCGCTTCTGAGTCTTCCCCTCGATCTCTACGCCCAGCATCTCTCGCTCAAGTACGGGCTCTCCGTGCAAAGCTGGCCAAGCTGGTTTGGCGACCAGGCCAAGGCCTTCGCGCTCACCTGGATCATCGGTGGCCTGCTCCTCATGCTGCTCTTCTGGATCATCCGCGAGCTGCCGCGCAACTGGTGGTTCGCCTTTTGGTGCGTCTCCATCCCCATCGTGCTCTTCGGCATCTTCGTCGCGCCGTATATTGAGCCGATTTTCTTCAAGTACCAGCCCCTCCAACAGACCAACCCCGCACTCGTCGCGCAACTCGAGCAGGTCGTCGAGAAGGGTCACATGAACATCCCGCCCGAGCGCATGTTTCTCATGAAAGCGAGCGCCAAACTCACCACGCTCAACGCCGACGTCGAGGGCTTCGGCGCGTCCAAGCGCGTGGTCGTATGGGACACCACCATCTCGAAAATGACGCCAGATGAGATCGTCTTTGTCTTCGGCCATGAATCGGGCCACTACGTCCTGGGCCACATCGGTAGCACCCTCGTCTTCACCTTCGCGATCCTCTTCGTCACGTTCTACCTTGGGTACCATTTCGTGCAGGGTGCCCTCGCAAAATTTGGCGCACAGTGGGGTGTGAGCTCTCAAAATGACTGGGCCGCGCTGGCCATCCTCCTGCTCGCGTTCTCCCTTTTTGGAATCCTGCTTGAGCCAATAGAGAACAGCTACAGCCGAATGCATGAGCACGCCGCCGACGTCTATGGCCAGGAGGCCGTCCACGGTCTCGTCCCCGATCCGCAAGCGACCGCCGTCGGCGCGTTCAACGTTCTCGGCCAGACCTCTTTCGCCGATCCCAACCCCGGCCAACTGTACGAATTCTGGACCTACAGCCATCCCTCCATCGGTCGCCGCGCTGCGTTTGGCAAGGCCTACAACCCGTGGATTCCCGGAATGGAACCGAAGTATTTCAACAAGTAGCCGCGCAGGTTTAGCATGCGCACATGGCTACAACTCTTGACTGCCTCTTCTGCAAGATCGCCGACGGTGTGATCCCGGTCACGCGTGTCTATGAGAACGAAGCTGTGCTCGCGTTTCCGGACATCAATCCACAAGCGCCTGTGCATATCTTGGTCATCCCCAAGCGACACTTCGCTTCACTCGCTCACACGTCCTCTACTGAAGCCGAACTCCTTAGCGAACTCCTTCTCGCAGCAAATAAAGTTGCACAGCTGCAACATCTCGACAACGGTTTTCGGCTAGTTATTAACACCGGTCCCGACGGCGGACAGACCGTCAATCATCTTCATCTGCATCTGTTGGGAGGAAGACAGATGCACTGGCCGCCAGGATAAGTATTCGCCTTAGGTCATCAGCAAATGGTTACGAGAAATGGCCCGAGGTAATGCGCATTGCTCATGCGAAGTAACGTCGCTGGAACCATCGAGTAACTCGATACACTTAGGGATTACTAACACTTCAAGTGCGGGATGAGGTCGAGTTAACCAGGTTGGTTCACATTGCACAACCCGCTCTTTGCGCAGCTAAAGCGTCATTCCATCTGCTGCGAGCGTCCAATGCAAAGCGATGGCGGCGAGACGAATATTGTCAGCGCGAATACGCAAGATTGTCTGACTGTTCGGTAATCGTCGCCCTGTGCGGTGATGTGCGAATGTGGAAATTCTGTTGGAGGACATACGACGATGGCATTGAAACAACCAGTTCCAACTCCGCTTCGCGACACTACCGCTCCTGCCGGCGGATGGCCTGCGGGCCATCGTGAGAAAGCCGTCTTCGCTGGCGGATGTTTCTGGGGAGTGCAGTCGGTCTTCCAACGCGTGAAGGGCGTCGAGAAAACCGTCGTCGGTTATTCAGGTGGCTCCGCGGAAACTGCCAATTACCGAACGGTCTGCGGTGAAGGCACAGGACACGCCGAGGCGATCGAGATCCTCTACGATCCTTCGACCGTCAGCTATGGCACACTGCTGCGCGTCTTCTTCTCTGTAGTGCATGATCCAACGCAGCTGAATCGGCAGGGCGCGGATGTGGGCACCAGCTACCGGTCGGCGATCTTCTATAACGATGAGTCGCAGCATGAGATTGCACAAGCCTATGTGCAACAACTCGACGCGGCGCACCTCTTCGCGAAGCCCATCGTCACCCAAATCACGCCGCTCGTCGCGTTCTACGCTGGTGAGGACTATCACCAGGACTACGCCATCAAGAATCCACACAACCCCTACATCCAAGTCTGCGACATCCCCAAGATCGCGGCACTCGAGCAGCAGTTTCCTGATCTATTCCAAGACTACGTCCGATAAAAGGCACACTAACTCCCGCTGTCATTCATCCAGACAAGTTGCTTCCACGTCCAACCGCCTATGCTAATAAATGAATGAGCGGGACATGGATCTCGCTCTCAACACCATTGGAATGAATGGATGGATGAATGGTATTGTCTGCGCGATCAAGCTGCTCTTTGCCGGAACCTTATAGATCAACTCGTAAGACGGTTATGTTCGGCGCAATGCTTATCGTTGCGACGCTCATCCTATCTCCCGTTGCTAGGGCGCAGACGGTAACGCAACCCCCCACCACTCCTGATCAAGCAGCAAAGCAGGCAGATGCCAACCATCCAGCAAAGAAGCCCGATCCGACCGGCAAAACATCGGAGCCAAAGCCACAATCCAAGGAAACTCCCGAACAAAACGGCGAAGAGGCAGCGAGCGCCACACGGCTCGCGCTTGGGCCGCTCGATCCTTCCACTCCCCCAAAAGATCTTCCGACCAATCGTCCCGTGATCGGCCTTGCGTTGGGCGGAGGCGGTGCGCCGGCTATGAGCGAGATTGGCGTCCTCCAGTGGTTTGAAGACCACCACATTCCGGTCGATGTGATCGCCGGCACTAGCATGGGTTCCATCATCTCGGCACTCTACGCGACCGGCCACACACCGGAAGAGATGAAGCAGATTCTGACCGAGGATTCCATCAACTCGGTCTTCCGCATCGACCAGGCCTATAGCTCGCAGAGCTTTCGACGCCGCGAGGACAGCCACGACGTTCCCAACGGCATCACGGTTGGGCTCAAACATGGCATTGGGTTCCGCAACAGTCTTCTTACCGAAGCCGGCCTCAACGAGCTGCTCGAAAAGCAGTTCCTGCGCTACAACGATGCGGTCGACTTCAACAATCTGCCCATCCCCTTTCGCTGCCAGGCGACTGACCTAACCGACGCTAAGACTGTTACCTTTGCACGCGGCTCTCTACGCGACGCAGTTCTCGCGTCCGCCTCCATCCCGGGTGTCTTCCGTCCCTTCCAGATGGATGGCCATGATTACGTAGATGGAGCGATTCTCGAAAATCTCCCGACGCCTGAAGTCAAGGCCATGGGCGCGAACGTCGTGCTAGCAGTGAGCCTCGAGCTCGCGCCAGCTGGCAACGGCGATCTCAGTAGCATCCTCGGCGTTCTGCAGCGTGCCTTTGCCGTCGGTATCGAAGCGAACGAAGAACGCGACCGGAAGCTGGCGAACGTCGTCGTCACGCCCGACGTCAGCGGCTTCAATGCGGGCAGCTACAACAAGGTGTATCAGCTTGCTCAGCGGGGGTATGCCGCCGCTGAAGCCAACAAGGCTACCCTGCTGAAGTACTCGCTGCCCGAAGGCGAATGGCAGCAATATCTGGCGCAACGCAATGCCCGTCTGCACGGACCTCCAGGCAACGTACTGCGCGTGGAAGTCGATGCGCCCAATGCTGGAGTCAAGGTCGCTGCCGAGCGCCTCTTCGCTCCACTCGTCGATCAGCCAGTGGATACGGACGAGGTCGTACGTTTGCTCTCGCAACTACGCAGCGATGGTCGCTACGACGCGGACTACACGGTCGGCTATGATCGCAACGTACGCGGCCGTCCCATTCTTCTCGTCACGGTGAAAGACAAGACTACCGGGCCACCTTTTCTCATCGCTGGATTCAATCTCGAGGCGCAGACCTCGGGCGTTACGCGCGCCTCCGTCAACACCATCCTGCTCTACCAGGACCTGGGCGGCTATGGTTCAGAGTTGCGAGCGCACATCGACTTCGGTTTCGCCTCACGCATTCAAGCTGAGTACTACCGGAAGATTAACTGGGCTGGATTTTTCGTCGCGCCCCGCGCCAACATCACGCGCACACCGTATTACATCTATAGCGGCAACACGCGGCTCTCGGAGCGTCTGGACCAGAATGCGGGAGGCGGTGCAGACTTCGGCTGGAGCAATGGACGTACGCAGGAATTTCGCGTTGGCTGGCAGCTCGAGAACGTTCGCTGGTCCGTCACGACGGGGTTCGATGGCATGCCCAACTATTACGGCAATGCCCAGACCGGTCGGCTGCAGTACATCTATGACTCGCGGGACCGCGCGCTGGTGCCAGAGTTCGGCATTCGCTGGCAGACGGACATCGGCTATTTGTACGCAACGCCCAACAGCCCCAGTGCGCCGCAGTTGTTCAGCCAGCTTTCCTTCTCCCACACCTTCAATAAGAAGAATGTCCTGTTGATGGACATGGAAGGCGGAACGATGCTGAATCGGAATGTCGCGCAACCGTTCCGCTTCACCCTTGGCGGACCTTTGCGGCTCAGCGCAAGCGCCATCGATCAATATCGCGGCACCGACTACTTCCTGGTCACGCCAGGCTATCTGCGCCGTATTAAATCGCTACCCGCACCGCTGAACAGCAGCCTGTTCCTCGGCGGCTTCTATGAAGCCGGACAGATGCGCGCACCCGACACTTCCACCATCACGCAGCAGGACGTCTACTTCGGGCTATTCGCAGAAACACCGCTCGGCTTGATCTCGATCGGTCCTGCTTTTGGAACGAACGATGAGCGCAAGCTGGTCTTCACCATCGGCAGGTTCTTTTAGCCGCGACTACCGCCCCGCACTCAGCCTAACCGCCAGCCGCTCCGGAAGGTGCGCGTCGCGAATCGCTGTTTGCGATTCCGCTACATCGTAGGGCGTGCGGAAGAACGTAACCTTCGCCAGCGTCTCATCGTAGATAGCGAAGGCGGCGCGCCAGTCTCCATCCCTCGGCTGCCCAACGGCGCCAGGATTGATAAGATGTCGTGAGCCCAGCGGCACCTCCATCGTGTACTGCTCAACGCCGTCACTGTTGTCGGGGTCATACGCTGGATAATCCTCCGCCCATTCTTCCTCTCGTCGCGAAAACCCGCCTTGCAAATGCGTGTGCCCGAAGAAGGCAAGCTCCGATGGCATACGCTGCAGCGGTGACCACGCATCGCGCATGGAGGCGATGTACTGATCCTCATGCAGCGGCGAACCGTGTGCGCACAGGGCGCGCTCCGTCGCCTGGATCGGCCCCATCGGCAGTTCACGGAGCCACTCCCGATTGTCCGCACGCAGATTTTGCCGCGTCCACGCAGCAGCTGCGGCCGCAATGGGATTGAATCCCTGCGAGCTGCTCAGACCGCAGCACACGCGATCATGATTGCCCCGCACATGAATCGATCGCTGGGTTTCGAGCGCCCGCAGCGTGTCAATGACTTCATTGGGTCGAGCTCCGTATCCCACCACATCGCCCAGGTTCCAAAGCTGATCAAACCCTCCACCGGTACGACTTCGCGCTACTCTCAGCACTGCCTCAAGAGCCTGCAAATTTCCGTGAATGTCCGAAACTACCAGGGCGCGCATAAACAGCCAGTCCGAAGATCAAAAAAACAACCAGTCCGGAGATAACAAAACAGCCAGTCTGAGGAGCATTAGACGCCAGACCGCACCGTCGTAGCAAGAGGTCGGTCCCGAAGAGTATGCATCGTCGGCGCCGAAGCCAGAAGGTTACGTGTGTAGTCGTGTTGCGGCCGCGTCAGCACCTGGGACACACTCCCCTGCTCGACAATCTCGCCGTGCCGCATCACCGCCACGCGATCCGCCACCTGTGCCACCACCGCCAGATCATGCGAGATAAACAGTATCGACAGATTGTGCTCGCGCTTCAGCGTCTTCAGCAACTCCAATATCTGCGCCTGCACCGTCACGTCGAGCGCCGTGGTGCATTCGTCTGCGATAAGCAGACGCGGCTTACAGATCAGCGCCATCGCAATCACGATCCTTTGCCTCTGGCCGCCGGAAAACTGGTGCGGATAGTCTTCCATCCGCCGCTCCGGATCCGGCAGCCCGACCTCGCGCATGGCCGCCAGCACCCGCTCGCGCACTTGTGCTCGCGGGGTTCGCGGAGCATGCGCCAACAGCGCCTCGGCAATCTGCCGCCCAACCTTCATCACGGGATTCAGCGCGGTCATCGGCTCCTGAAAAATCATCGCAATCGACTGTCCGCGATGCCGCCGCATCGCCTCTTCGGGCAACACAAGCAGCTCGTCAAAATCGGGTGCCCCAGGTCCGGATCCTCGGACCTGGGTTTGCGATACGTCCTTTGCGGCCAGTGAAAGTCGCACGCTTCCGCTGATCGCCGCACTCGGTGGCAACAGCCGCAGCAATGCCAGCGACGTCGCAGATTTTCCCGAACCCGACTCGCCCACCAGCCCCAGTGTCTCTCCCGGCGCAATGTCGAACGAGATCCCCCGCACCGCCTCCCGTCCCGAGAACGCTATGCGCAGATCTTTTACCGAGAGCAATGGCGTGTTCAGCAGCGGCGAAGCAACATTCTGTGGGTGTACGTTCACCCTTCGAGCATAGTCGATCGCGCTGGCTTTCTTCCCCACACCCCATCCTTACTGGATGAGCCGGAATGTGCGCCACGGGCTGATCTCAAGTGCGCCACGCGCACCCACACTCCACACTCTCCACCGATAGCGGCCATTGGCATTGGCGAACTCCGCCAGCACCTGCGTACGTAGCGTTGGGTTACGGTCCTCAACCAGGTACAGTCGCCCGTCGGACCACGCGCCGCCTTCGCCGCGCTGCCATTCCACCACCTGCAATCCCGCGCCCCCACGGTTATCCCACACCAACTGCGGTATCTGCGCCACATTCTGTCCATCCTGCGGTGAAGCCTGGGCGATTCCCTTCACTCCGGAACTCTGCTCTGCGGACGTCGGCGGAGCGCTCACCATCAACGCCTGGCGCACATTGGACTGTTCGTGCTGCGGCAGGTCGAGCGACATCTGGAGCACCTTCCACTGACCGTCTTTTCCTGCGCGCAACACCACCAATGGATGCGCCACACCAAACACCCCCGGCGATGACACCACCACGCGCAGCGCAACCGCCGCCAGGCCCCCGTTCGTCGAAGCTTCTGCCACCTGCACCCGCACACCGTCTTTCGGCGCCGCTGTTGTGCTGGATGTGCTGCCCATAATAGCCAGCATCCGCCGCACGCCGCGCGAAGAGTCCATCACCAGGTCCGGATCCGCCGCATCGCCGAGCGGATCGCCGTTGAGCAAGCGCTCCATGGCAGTTTTCGCCACCGTCGCCGCAGTGGCCTCTTTGCCCGCAAGACTTGCCTGCACGCATCCCGGACAGTCCGACGTGGGTTCGCTCATCCACAGCGCAAAGGCGCGCGCTGCCTGCATATGCGGCGCATGCATGAGAATCGCAACCTCCGGTTCGCCCTCGGAGTTTTCCGTGACACCGTTCGGATAGAAGACCGCAGGCTGCAACATGCCTAGTCCAAAGTCCGTGTCCATGCCACTCCACCACGCGGCGGGCAACGTTCCCATTAGCACATCCGGATAGTCCGCCGTCCCTCGCGCCGCCATCAGCCTTGCCTTCAGCTGGTCCGGATCGACGGCGATGAATCGCATCTGCAGATCAGGGAAGGCCTCACGCAGGCCCTCCTTCACCTGCTCCGCCTGCGCATTTTTCAGCGGCCTCTGCTGCTGCGTAGGTGCAGTGGAATTTTCCGCCGCCGCCGGCGCACCATTGCCATTGGCAGCTCCATAATCCGACGCATTCTGTCCCACATTGCTGGCCGCCGTCCCGTAGTTGCTCGCTGCCGTTCCGTACCCCGCTGCGTTCTGGCCAGCGGTGCTGCCATTCTGCCCGTAGTTGCTCGCCGCCGTCCCGTACCCCGCCGCATTCTGACCGAAGTTGCTCAAATCCTTCTGCTGATACCCGATGCCGTTGGGCTTCGCGGTGGTCGCATTCTGATCGGGCGGTATCGAGGGCGTACTGATGGTGGTGCTGTCCGCATCCACACCGTAGCTTGCTGCATTCTGTCCGTAGGTGGAGGCGTTCTGTCCAAACGTCCCCGTCGTTTTCTCGCTATAGTTCAGGGGCGTCGCATTGTGCAGCGCGGCAATCGCATTAAGGTTTGATTGCGGCGGTCGCGTCGACGCCGCCAGATACCACACCACCACCGGCCCATGCCGCAACGCGCCCAACGGCTCCGGATCCTGAGCGCACAGTGCACCGGCGCACATCAGCAACATCGCCGCCGCGACTCCCTCCACCCACTGCCAACTCATCAACGAACCCTTCAACGAAACTTTCAAGGCCGCCTCCAGGGTCGCCTTTACACCAAAGAGCTTCCTGCCCGTCTGATGCAGGATTGGACGCCCTGCCCGCGCGAATGTTTCACAAACCTCGCCCATCCGGCAGATGACTCTAGATCGTCCCATCCGAAGCGTGTTCACCATCATCTAAGATCCATGGGCACTTCCGCCAGCCAATTCCCTCTTCGCCTCTCAGTTCTCGACCAGTCCCCCGTCCCCGCCGGCTCCACGCCCTCGCAGGCCCTGGGCAACTCGCTCGACCTCGCCCGCCACGTCGACGCTCTCGGCTACACCCGCCTCTGGTACTCCGAACACCACGCTATGGATCTCCTCGCCTCCACCGCCCCCGAGATCCTGGTCGCCCGCTCGGCCGCCGAAACCACGCGCATCCGCGTGGGTACTGGCGGCATCATGCTCCCGCACTACTCCGCGCTCAAGATCGCCGAAGTCTTTCGCACCCTCCACGCGATGTTTCCCAACCGCATCGACCTCGGCATTGGCCGCGCTCCCGGCGGCGGCCAGCTCGAAGCCTTCGCCCTTCGCCGCGACCGGAAGTCTCCCGTGCCCGACGACTTCCCGCAGCAGTTAGCCGAGCTCCGCGCCTTCCTTCACCCCGAGCGCTTCCCCGATCTCCTCGGCACCAATCACCCCTTCGCCCGCATCCGCGTCGCCCCCGACGCCCCCGGCGCTCCCGACATCTGGCTACTCGGCTCCTCCATGTGGTCCGCGGTGACCGCCGCGCAACAAGGCCTGCCCTACGCCTTCGCTCACTTTTTCTCGCCCGTCCAAACCCGCCGCGCCATCGAATACTACCAGGCCAACTTCCAGCCCAGTCCCGACCGCTCTGCCCCCGAAGCCACCCTCGCCATCGGCGTCATCGTCGCCGACACCGACGCCGAAGCCCAGCGCCTCCACGCGTCCGTCCGCCTCCTCCAACGCCGCATCCGCATGGACGACCGCCGCCCCGTTGCCGCACCCGACGACGCCCTCCGCGAGCTCGAAGTCCTACCTGCCCCGCCCAACCCGCTCATCCCCTTCACCGCCGGCAGCTTCGACGCCCCCGAAGACAACGAGTGGCCCACCTACTTCGTAGGCACTCCCGATAAGGTAGCTGCGCAACTCCGCAACCTCGCCGCAGAGCTCCACCTAAAAGAAATCATCATCAACACCATCACCCACTCGCACGAAGCCCGCAAGCGCAGCTACTCTCTTCTCGCCGACGCCATTGGCTTAAAAGCCGACGCCTAGCGAGCAAAGATCAGTTGCTGGACGGCAGCTCCACATGGTCGACAACCATCACATCCACCACCGCCTTACCCTGCACCAAATCCAGCCCCAAATCACCCTTCAACGCTGCCTTCAGCACCGACACCGGATCAGGCCGCACATCAGACTGCTCCATATTCACATACGGCGTGAAATCGATGATGAAGTCATAGCGACCCACCAACCCCGTGCTGTCCGTCAGCGGAGCATTCAGCGGATCGGACAGATAGTCGGCCAGCTCCTGCATACTGATCGAGTTCGCAACCATCCCCGTCGCGCTGTTTTCGCGATGCATCTCTACCCCCGGAGCGGCGGGTCGCATCTTGATCCCACCCTTCGCCACCGTGAGCATGTAGACGCGCATCTCTTTCTTCTCAACATGGAACGCCAGCTTGAATCGCTCGCTCAACAGGGTGCGCAGCATTTCCTGCATCTGTTCCTTCGTGGTATGTGGATCTGTCTTGGCCGTGATGTCATAACGCGCGTCGGTGAGCGAGCTCGGCCCACTGATCAGCGCCTGCGGTTTTCCGTAGGCCCACTGGATGCAGCTGCTGACGGTAACGTCGTGCATCTTCAGCGTACCGAACGCCGCCTCGGTCTTCCCATTGCGCTCGAACTTGACTTCCCCGCTGCTAGGCCGAATCACCGCAACATCGAAAGCAGCCTGCGCCAACGCCGGCTTCGCAACGACAACACTACTTAGCAAGATCAGCGCGGGAAAAACCGCGCGCCTCCTCCATCCTCGTGCAAGAGTATTTCTGGACATGCGACATCTCCAATTCTGTGGGCTGCACAAGCCTGTACGCGAAGTCCAGAATCTTTGTTCCACTAACCCTCCCGACCCGCGCATAGCGTCTAGCACCCTAACATCGAGCGCTCCCGCAAGCCTTCCCGGACAATCGCTCCACCACCAAGCAGTAACCGCGCTCCCCGCACACGATCTCAACCTGCGCATTCGTACTCCACACCCTCGCAGGAATAAACTTGTTCACAGCAATGATTCGCGAAGTGGACATCCTTATCATCGGTGCCGGACCCGCCGGCTGCGCCGCAGCCTACGACCTCGCCCAGGCCGGCAAGCACGTGATCCTACTCGACAAGCGCAGCTTCCCGCGCCACAAGCCCTGCGCCTGCGGCCTCACCCGCAAGACCCTCAAAGCCCTGCGCTATTCCGTAGACCCCGTCATCGAGCGCGTCTGCCACGAGATCGTCCTGCAATCCGCCGACGCTTCCACCACAGAAGCCGACTCTCGCCGTCCGCGCAGGACCGACGTCCGCGTAAAAACCCGCAACCCCATCTGCGCCATGGCCGTGCGCGAGCGCTTCGACGATTTCTGCCTCCAACAAACCCTGCTCGCCGCGCGCCAGGGCGGCAGCGTCGAACTCTTCAAGATAGACCGCATCCTCGCCCTCCGCGAACTCCCCGACTTCATCGAACTCGACGTCGCCACATCCCGCGGCTCCGAAACTCTCCGCGCCCCCATCCTCATCGGCGCCGACGGCTCCAACGGCCAAACCCGCCGGCTCGCCAATCCAGACAGCGACGTTCTCTCTCACGACGACGGTTTCGCCCTCGAAGCCACTGTGCCCTACACCTCGCTCCCTGCAACCCTCCCCAACGGCGCGGCCCCCCACGACCTCGTCTTCGACTTCGCCCCCCTCCCCGGCGGTTACGGCTGGCTCTTCCCCAAGGCTGACCACATCAACATCGGCGTAGGCGCCTTCGCCCCTGCCAAAAATTCGGGTGCCCCATCTTCGCCGATGGCTTCATCATCGGCGAAGGTGGGAGTGCCGAAAACTAACCTCAAGCAAGTCACTCGCGCGCTCCTGCTCGATTACGCACAGCAAAAACTCGGCGTCACCACCCTCGCTCACATCACTGGTCAGCAACTCGGCATGGGCGGCCACACGTACATCCCCCGCGGCCGCGTCCTGCTCATCGGCGACGCTGCCGGCCTCGTCGACCCGCTTACCGGTGAAGGTATCCACCCCGCCATCGTCAGCGGGCAGGCGGCAGCCGCAGCCATCCTCGAATGCGACCTCAACGACGACCCCAGCGTAGCCGCCGCCTACGCTCTCCACCTCGCCCCGCTCCAGAAAACGTTAGCCTTCTCCCACCGCGCCGCCCGCGCCTTCTACGCCCAACCCGAGCGCGGCTTCAAAGCCATGCGCCTCCCCTTCATGCGCTCCCTCATCCTAAAAACCTACGCCGACGGCCTCCCCCACACCAGCCTCATCACCGCCCTCGCAAGGCTCGTTTAGCCATGGAATAAGAATCCCAAAATCAAAAATATTTGAGCGGACCAGCTACGACAAGCGTGCGTAACGCTATACTCACGGCAATTCGCTGCATGTCACCTCTGCGCTCACGATCCCGCGCTGCCTTTGTGGACATGACAAACGTCATCGACTTTTCCTGACGCGACCCACTGGCAACACGCTTTACGCATTTCCATACTCACTCTTGTACTTAATAGCCTTCTTCGGAGTTCCCCACATGAGCCTCCCCTCTGCGCCGCCGCTTGAATCCGTGGACCCCGCCCCGCTCCCCGCCGGCACCAATGAAGAGCTCGCCGGACCGCCCCACGTCGATACCCTCGCCGCCCCGGACCCCATGCTGGCCACTCGCCCGGTCGACCCCTCCGAGCGCATCTCGTCCGTCGACCTGCTGCGCGGCTTCTCGCTCATGGGCATCCTCATCATGAACGTCACCGACTTCGCCCTGGGCTTCTCGAACTATGCCTTCCCGCTCTCCACCGTGAAGCCCGTCTTCAACGGCCCCCACTGGAAGGTCAACACGACCCTCTGGTTCCTGCGCTGGATCTTCGCCGAAGGCAAGATGCGCGCACTTTTTTCCATGCTCTTCGGAGCCGGCGTAATCCTTCTCACTGCCCGCGCAGCAGAGCGCGGCGCCGGCATCCGCGCTGCCGACATCTACACCCGCCGTAATATGTGGCTCGTCCTCTTCGGCATGGTTCACTGCTACGCCATCTGGAACGGCGACATCCTCTTCTTCTACGGTGTCTCCGCACTGATGTTCCTCTTCCCCTTCCGCAATCTCAAACCGAAGAATCTTTTCTGGACTGCAGCTATCGTTCTTCTGCTCAATACGCTCATCGTGCAGGTGGGACAGACCTTCGCAGCGGGCCAGGCCATGCGCAACGCCCAGAAGGCTAATGCCGCTCTCGCCCATCACCAAATCCTCGACGATGATCAAATTGCAGCACTCAAAAGTTGGAAGGACATGCAGGATCGCTGGCGTCCCAGCACAAAGAAGCTCTACAAAGATATCGCCGCGCATCAGCATGGATGGCTCTCGCAGGGCGCCGACGCAGCCGACGGCTTTCAACTCGAAACCCTCGGCGCGTATGCAGGCTTCGGCGATTGGTTCGGTCTCATGCTCCTCGGCATGGCGCTCTACCGCATCGGCTTCTTCTCGCTCAAACTCTCCAGCCGTGCCTACGCGATCACCGCCATCATCGGCCTCGGCATCTCCTGGCCGCTCACCTTCTGGGGCTGTTGGCACGCCTGGCGCGGCGGTTTCGATATGTTCGACACAGCGCACGTGCTGCAATTTCCCTACGACCTCACACGCGTCTCCGGCGCTCTCGGCAACGCCGCTGTACTTCTGCTGCTGATGCGCGCGGGCCTCTTCAAATGGTTATTCGCGCGCATAGCCGCCGTCGGTCAGATGGCGCTTTCCAACTACATCCTCACCAGCCTCTGCATGAAGACCATCTTCGTCTGGGGCGCGTGGCACTGGTACGGGTACGTCGAGTACTACAAGCTCTACTACGCCGTCGTCGCAATGTGGATCGTCAACCTCATCTTCTCGGCCCTCTGGCTACGCTACTTCCGCTTCGGTCCGCTCGAATGGTGCTGGCGCTCGCTCACCTACTGGCAACGACAACCCATGCGCCTCCGAGCCGCGCCGACTCCCGCGATACCGCAGACGGTGTAAGCCCTATTCAAACCGCGGCAGACGCTCCACGTCCCCAAGCGGCACCGGCTCCGTCTCCCCGCCCGCCTTTACCCATGCCTTCATTCCCCCCCGAATCACCTTGGTCGCGCAGTTTTCTTTCTCCAGCATCCGCGCCACCCGCACGCTCGTCGCTTCGTGCGCGCACGAGCAATACAGATAGATCTCGCACTCCGGCTGCATGAACTCCCGCAGCGCCACCAGCTCTTCCTTCAACCGGCTCGGCTCCACGCGTATCGAGTTCTTGATCCGCTGCATCCCCGGATCGTAGTATCCATGCGAGCGGACATCCGCGATGATCACCAGCCGATCATGCGTTGCCGTACGCATGCGTTCGAACAGGTCCTCCGCCGCCACCTTGTCTACCGCGGAAAGCCTTGACTCGCGCAACGCACTCAGCACCAGCCAAAGCACGTACAGCAAAATAATCGCCGATACCGTTGCCGCCGTGAAGTGCGCCAGGCGCTGTACCCCCGCGATGACCACGCGCAGGAATGGTGCAAAGACGAAGCCGCATAGGCTCCACGCGCTCACATAGAGCAGCACGCCCAGGCCGTCCATCGTCAGGAAGCGCCGCAACCGCATGTTCAAGCTACCCGCCAGAATCGCCGACACCGTCGCCAGACCCGGAATAAACTTCGCGAACATCAGCGCCCGCGGTCCACGCTTGTAAAACTGACGTGCCGACGCAAACACGCATATCTCGGGATTCATGCTGAACCTACAGATATTCGTCAGCATCCACCACCCTGTATAGCGTCCGCCCAGGTACATCAGCGTGTCTCCCAGCAGCGCAGAACTGGCCGCACACAGGATCACCACCCCAAGGTTGAGCGACCCGCCATGCGCCGCCGCACCGGCCGTCAACAGCACCACCGAAATCGGCATCGGCAAACCGCAACAAGCGGCAAAGAGCGCGATCGAGGTCACCGCGTAGCCGTGGTGAGCGATCACGTTCAGCAGGTTCATCTATACAACTCCCAGGGGTCTTGTGTATCCGTTGATGCTAGGCCGTTGGATGCACTCCCCGTCCGCCGCGTCGCACCCACTGCTGCAAGCAGTAACTCAACCGCTTACTTTGTATAGTTTGCCGGATCCGCACGCCTCAGTCGAAGCGAGGCAGGTGCTCCACATCGTCGTGAGGCACCGGTTCCACCGGCCCGCCTGCCTTCACCCACGCCTTCAGCCCCCCCCGAATGACCTTGGTCGTACAGTTTTCCCTTTGCAGCATCCGCGCCACGCGCATGCTCGTCGCCTCGTGCGCGCACGAGCAGTACAGATAGATCTCGCAGTCCGGCTGCGGCAACATGAACTCCTGCAATACCTCCAGGTCCTCCCTTAGTCGCCCCGGGTCCACGCGAATCGAGTTCTTAATCCTATGCATCCCGGGATCGTAATATCCCCGCGAGCGCACATCCGCAATAATCAGCAGGCGATCCTGCTTCACCGTTTGCAGGTAATTGTACAAATCCTTCGCCGCAATCTTCTCCACCTTCGAAAGCCGTGTCTCACGGAGCAGGCTCAGCACCAGCCACATCACATAGAGCACCACGATCCCACCTAGCATCGCCGCCGTTACATGACCCACGCGCTCCACCCATCCAATCGCCACGCGCAGGAACCGCGCAAACACAAACCCCGCCACGCTCCAACTCGTCACATACGCCAGGATACCCAGCCCATCGAGCACCAGGAATCTGCGCGGTCGCATACTCAGGCTGCCCGCCAGCACCGACGAAACCTCCGCCAATCCCGGCACAAACTTCGCCACCAGCAGGGCTTTCGATCCGCGCTTGTAGAACTGTTGCGCCGACCCGAACACGCACGCCTCCTGGTTCATGCTGAACTTGCAGATATTCGTCAGCAACCACCACCCCGTATACCGCCCCCCCAGGTACATCAGCAAATCGCCAGCGAGCGCCGCACTCCACGCGCACAAAATCACCATGCCAAGATTCAGCGATCCACCATGCGCCGCCGCCCCTGCCGTCAATAACACCACCGACAAGGGTAACGGCAGACCGCAGCACGCGCTGAACACCACGATCGATGTCACGGCATAGCCATGGTGAGCGATCAACTCCAGCAGGTTCATAAGCCACACTCCCGAGGACTTAGCTAGGGGGATACTATGCCGTTACCTGCCACCTACGCCACCAATTGTCTCCATCCGACACTTCTCCCGTCAGAACTGCAGCCGCACCCCAAGCTCTATCTGCCTCTCCCGGCTCGTTCCCGTCGTCGACGAGCTTGGCGTCCCAAACGGAACCTCCGTCGTCAGGCCCTCGGTCGCGATCGCCGCTGCATCCTGAAACACCAGCGGCGTAGGCCCAGTCGCCGTGGAATTCCCAATCGTATTCGCCGTCCCCAGCTGGAACGCCCGCGTCTCTACGCTCGAGATGTTCTCTGCATTGAATAAGTTGAACGCTTCAGCAAACGCATTCAAATGCACCCCGTGCCCTAGTTTCACCTCTCGCCCCAGCCGCAGATCTACATTCCCCCGCGGCGCCAGCCGCAGCGTGTTCCGACCGATCGTCGGCAGGTACGTAGCTCCCCCCGACCCGTTGATCGACTCGCGCCCACCCTTCAAATACGTTCCCCCAAAGATTTTGTAGCTGTAAGGCGCCCCACTGCTCGCTGTCGCGATCGCCGACACACGCCACCCATCCAGCACCAGCCGCAACGCCTTCGGCCCCTTCCGCTCATGCAGCGGAAGCGCCATCGTCCCCGAAAACTTCTGCGGAAACTGCTGGTTCGAAAGCCCCTTATCATAACCATTACGAAATGGATCGAACTGCCCATCGAGCATGGGCGTCGCAGACGCCTGCGGCGCATAATCGATCGACCGCGAATACGTATAACTTCCCCGCAGCTCCAGCTCGCGCAATCCAACCCACCGCAGCCCATGCGCCTGCGCCTCCACCGTCACAGCGTGATAGGTAGCATTCGCATTCGATACCAGCGCCGTCACCGGCCCAACATTCACAATCGGCCGCTGGTCATATAGCGGCACCTCAAAGGTCTCACCCTCCTGCAGCCCCTTGTACCGGTTCAGCACGCCATCCACGCTCTGCAACTCGTAACTCACCATCCCCTGCGACGGCGAAATATTAATGTCCGTGGCGCCCGGCAACTGAATCGCCATCGCCATCGCATAGTTCAGCCGCACACTCGCGTGATGTCCCAATCCTCGCTCCACCGCAAGCTCCCCCCGCTGCACCATCGGCACCCTGTAATTGCTCGCAAACACCGTTGCCGAAGTTGTCTGCGCAACCGCCGCCGGTGGCGCAGACGTGTAGGCGCATGGATATCCAAACCCCTGCTGCACCGCCGTGATCTGTGGGCAGTCCGTGATCGTCGTCGGCCGGATCCGCACATGAGTCGTCGTCGAAGGCAGCGCCGTATCCACCAGCGCCGCACGTACCGTTGCCCCCGGAATATGGCTATAGAACACGCCATAGCCCAGACGTACCGTGAACATCTGCCCACTCTTCGGCGTCCATCGCTTAGGCAAACCCCACACCGCACTCGGCGACCAAACCACCGCCAGCCGTGGCCCAAAATTATTCCGATCCTCCGGAAACGTTCCCGTCACTCCGTGGATCGCCCCGCCGATCGCCACAATATCCGCATCCAACAGCGGATTCGCCGTCTGCGGTTTCGGGAGCAGCGTGTAGTCGTAACGCAATCCCAACGTCACCGAAAGATTGCTCCGCACCCGTATCGCATCTTCCACAAAGCCCGAAACGTTGTGCGCCACAAACTCCGTCTGCTTCGCTCCAAAGCTCTGCGTGAAACTGCGAAAGCAGAAGTAATGCACCGTCGCGACAATGCTCGGACAAGCTCCATTGGGGATAGGAGACAGAGCGCTCGAAAACTGCCCCCCGATATTATTTCCTAATCTTTAGCAGTTTTTAAATTTGCTAAACCACTTGCTCAAGCTGGCCCATGAGATGACTGTGATGATTTGATATGTAACGTCGAATTCGATCAACTCTTAGAACTCGCGTCACATAAAAGCCATTGACAACATTCGCTAGCATCTGTTCGCGGGCGGAAGGTATCTTGGACCACGCCACATCAGGAACATGATCGAAGCCCTCGGCCCGAAGTAATGTTCTGAAGTTCTCGTCTCCGATTAGGATTTTCAGAGCGCTTCGCATGTCGTTGAGCTGCGGCGTGGGTGTCTTGGCTGCTGAATCTTCTATCGGTATTAAATAGCCGTTGAAGTCATCCATCGCGGAGTCTTCGATTTTCGTATGTCGCAAGGCTGCCGCAAGGGCACCAAGATTGGCGAAACGATGCGCCTTCAGCTCAGCGGAGTTGATCGCGCCCAATGTCACTCGATGGTTCGCGAGGACTCCCTTTGCGAATATGAAGTAGTCCCACGCTTCATCGTTGCCCGGCTTGAGTCGAGCCACTACGTAGAAGTGCGCGGGTAGATTTGGAGGAAAGTAGACGTTCCAATAATCATGATTCTTCACCGGACTGCACCGTGTGACAACGAAGGAAATCAAAATGCCGGAGCTAGCGATAAACAGGCACTTGTTTTTGTCGTAGTCAACATCTATTCCGAGGGGAGAAAAGTCGCCAAGAATTTTGGTAATCAACTTGCTGCGGTGATCGGCTACAGCAACGTTGAGATCTATGAACTTTTGTTGGAGAGCTGATTTCCATCCAACTAACTTGTAGGCATTTCTTAGCGATCCGAACCGATTTGAGTACGTAGTCGCAGATGGCATTCCCTCGGTGGATTCTATCAATCTCTCAGAGATTCTCCCTTCACGCTTGATCAGTGCCGTGAGGCTATCCAGGAGATGTTTTGTCGAGACTGTGGACACTCTCAAGGTAGCGGCGATCCGAGCTTGCTCAAATCGTCTTTCGGAGACTATTGGTTCGAATGCTCCTGCTCGCCACACCCAATCTCTCCGCGGGTTACGCACGAAAGCCTTGTGGAGTTTGAAAGAAGTCCTGTTGTACACGCTCACACCGATGTATTTAGGATTTGTGAGGATGTGGCGTACACACATCCTCGTCCACGGCCTCGAACCTATCCAGGGGACGCCCTCATCGTTCAGTTTCTTGGCTATCTCCCTTTCACATAGACACTGATCTATGTACATTTTATAGATACGATTCACCACTCGGATCTCGTTCTTCGGACCTGGAACTAGAAGAACATGCTCGGATTGAAGATTCTTGATGTCTCTTCGATTGAGAATCTGTTTGAGCTGTCCATCTTGCCCCACGAGCTGTCGTCTTAAACCATAACCAGCATACCCACCGATGTGAAAGCCGAGTTCTGCAACGCGGCGATTGCCCGCCCAAACCTTCTCGGATAGCTCTCGGCTGAATTCGCCAGCCATACCACGCTTCACCGTCTTGAGGATCGAAGAAGCAAGAGTACCATCATTTTCGAATTGTTCTGCACAGTAGTGAATCCTGATGTGTGCCATCTCGAGGGTGTACTCATAAGATGCACCTTGGTCCGGGTTTTGGAAGCGACCCCAGCGACTTACGTCGTAGACGAGAACCGCCTGGAAGCCGGGATCGGGCACCACAGCATCCGCCAACAACCGTTTGAGCCCCGATCGTGTTGTAAGACCGAGCCCACTCTTTCCGTGGTCAGCATAGGTGCGGACAACTTCCATATCATGTTTCTGAGCGTATTGCAGAATTGCTATGGATTGGTTTGCCGTCGAATATTGCTGGTGCTCTGTTGACATGCGCAAGTATTGAGCGACAGGAATGGACTTGAATTTTTGAGGGAGTTCATGGGGCAAGAATCACCTCTCGTATGGGCGTGGCAAGCAGGGTATCGTCTGGCTGAAGTGACGCTGAAAGAGTTCAAACGTGCAAAGACAATTTCTAGAGCACGCAAAATCTCACTTTTGCTTGAGCATGGCATCCGCGCGACGCACAGCAGCGCTCTCAGGCCTTCAAAAGCTGCCCCAGGCCATCTGCTATCTGATTTGCATCTCCCGAAAAGCAGCATCCCAGATGGGGATTCAACAAGAGATCATCGATTCGTTGATCCGTTCTGGTACCTGCCTTGTCCATGATGCTCAAGATACGGCCCTTCTCGTCGGCATTTGCATCTTTCAAGTCTACGTAGAAGTACCAGTCCGGTGACCCGTCCTGTCGAATAAGCAAGATGATGCCGGCACCAGTGATCAACTGGGTATTTTCATCGTCTAAATTGAGTACGGCTTGATAGGCTTCCCTTACGCTTGGCATCTGGTGCACAAATTCGACTCTCATCATGACTCCGCGCGTCCGCTAACAATAGTAGTCCTACGCACGCATCTTGGGCGACGGGCACCACGCCCCTTCGGAAGGCCAGAGGCATTTCTAGAGATTGTCTAGGAATCTTAGTAGCTCGGGATCGTCGCTCCAATTGCTCGACCCTGGTTGCGGGCTCAGCTTATCGAGTTGCCGCCTGAAACGACCAGCCGTCAAAGCTAGGTAGCGAGCCGTAGCTCCCAAACCCACTTGTCCCATATAAGCGGCTAGAGCTGGCAAGAGCCTATTGAGATCGTCACCGTCTTCTATGCCTTTCGCTATTCGATGAACTGCAAAGCTGAAGCGCAAATCGGATACGCGAGGTTGGAGGTGACTATCATCGCGGCGATGAACGCCAGACGTGCGGCGCAATTCTTGAAAATATTTTGCAATGCTCCCACCATTCGTTTGCCTTCCCTTCCTTGTAACGAATAAATAAGGGGAGTCTCCTGGTCGCGTAGACCTCCAAACTTTGTACTCTCGCAAAACCTCACAGAGATCGGGCCCAACGGGGATCACTCTATCTCGTTGAGCCTCGGCGCCACGAACACGAATGAGCCGGTTGCGTAGGTCAACGTCTTCTTCCCGCAGAATACAAGCTTCTCCGACAGGCAATCCCGTCGCATATAAGACCACAATGATGGCTCTGAGCGTCGGCTGATCCATGATGTAATTTGGGCTGACGCGGTGCTTGGTAGCCTCAAGTAGGGATCTGATTTCGATCGTTGTGAAGATGTAAGGCGCAAAAGTTTTGCGCCGACTAACTTTTGGCGCAGGCATGTCGAGCGGCAACATCATTGTTCTGGAAGTGCAATATTCCAGAAATCGACGCATTACCCAATATCGATTTGTCCATGTCCCGTTGCTTAGAGCACTTTGGTTGAGACAACCAAGCAGGTGTTCCGGTCTCAAATCGGAGAGCTCAACGTCGCCGGTGTATTTCAGCAGCTTACGCAGGATGGCCACTCCTCCGAAGAATTGATAGCCATTTGCACGCTTCCAGTCGCAATACTGTTCGATAGCCCGAGTGATGGTCACAGAATTCCTCGCAGATCAATAGCAGCGATCTTTATAAGGGATTCCATATCCTGTTTAGCGTAAACACCGACCGAGCGCAGGTTGCTGTGACCCAAGAAATCAGCAATATCTGCCAGGGGCGTACCCATGTGCAGCAAATGGGTCGCACATGCGTGACGAAGTGCATGCACGCCTTGATTTCTAGAGGGGATACCAAGGATCTTCAGTCTACTGGCCACGATGACCCACAAGCTGTTCGAATCCATGGGACGATATGGGGGTTTCAACATACAAAATACATTTCTGTGTTTGCACGTTGGTCGCGCGCTCTGGAGGTAATTTATGACTTTCTCGCCGACCTCCGCCTGAATTGGGAATTGTTGAACACGGCCACTCTTCGATCTGCGTATAGTCACAACCTCATTACGCCAATCGAAATCACCGAGTCTGAGATTTACAATCTCACTGCTTCGCAAGCCATAGATAGCTCCCAGCGAAATGATTGCCGTCGCTCTGATATCCGCTGGTCCAGAGCCAAAATTGTGATCTAAGAGTCGGCGAACTTCGACCCATTCAGGGCCTTTCGGATGGGAACTGACTCTCGGGACGCTAGGATGATGGATTTCTTCAGCGATTTTCGAAGTCGTCCAACCTTGGATTTCGGCAAATTGGAAAAATAACCTGAGTGACTGGCAAATCCCTCGAATGTACGTCGGCTTATGCCCGGCTTTTACCTTCGAGATGACATATGCATCCACATTGCATAACGTCACTTCTGAAAGGAACCGATTGCACTCCCTGTTCCAACGCAGGAAAGCTCTCACTCTAAACCGATGCGCACAGACGGTTGACGGGCTCATACCTCTAACTATCTGAATAGAGTGCACGAAGTTTTCAGCGTAAGAATCGTGCGGTTCAACACGGATTACCGTTCTGTTCAACACATCGTTGAATCTGAGCCACTTTATGGCTAGGTGGGTGAAATTCTTCGGTGCTTTCGCTTGGCCGTTCTTGTTTCGGGTTTCAGGATCGAGAGACCATTTGGCCGCAGCTTCTTTCACTTCACGGAGCTGGACAGTCCGTAATTCTTTTAGATCCATTATTCGGATGATGTTAAGGAGCATGGCCGCGACGGACCGGGTGCGTTTGACGCTAGTCCCCTGCGCGAGCATATGGGCAATAAATCGCTCCCTCGCCTCCAGCATCGGTGCTTGTCGATGTCGTAGTTGAGAACTCTTGAGCGAGAACAAGTTCTCCAAGGCGTGGGTGGACGGTATCAGTGGGTTGAAATCCTTTTGTAGTGCTATTGGAGTGATGGTTTCACAGTCGGATCGCTTGTGCGTCAATAGGTGACCGCCTTAGGGTTCACCAATGATGCCAGATCGTGGGGTGATCAGCATCACCGAGACAGGCAAAGGCAGGAGTTAGACTTGGATCATGGATCCGCTAAGAGACATCACGGACGCAGTCAGAAGCACCGTGAAGCTTATGGTTGACAGCCCGGACGATGTCATCGTCGAGTGCAGTCCGGTTGAGAACGGTGCATCCCTGCGCATCACTGTAGCTTCAGCGGATTTAGGTAAAATTATCGGCAAACAAGGCCGCACTGCACGATCCTTGCGTGTGCTTGCCAGTTCCATGGGCATGGCCGCAATGCTACGGATCAGCCTCGATATACAGGAGTGATGTGTCTGCTGCCATACTCTTACGCCGGGGGCCTGCGGTGTTATGTGGCCCGTAAGATTATCCTGGAGCCCCGATTTTGCATCACACCTGCATAAAGTAATTATTTGCGCACGGAGATAACAGATGCTCATCGTTCTTATCATTTTGATTTTGGTGTTCGGTTTTGGCGGTTATCGCATGGGACCTGGACTCGGGTATTACGGCGGTGGCGGCCTCAGTCTCATCCTGACTATCGTGCTCATTTTGCTTTTGCTCAAAGTCATCTAGTAGCGCATGCGGAACAGCCAAATGATAGCAAGGAGCCCTAACTCGATGAGGCAATCTTCCTAGCTTCGGAAATAGGTTGTCCCAAAGCGCTCTTGAATCGATCCAAAGCCCAACTCGGACATTCGTGTTGCTTTTCGCGCTCCCGCGCACGCGCGAGGGACGGCTCACTACATGCTGTCAAACAACAGACAGAACATATCGAATCTACTGTGTTGTTCGGATTCCACCGATGAACGAAGTACCTTTTAGGATCAATCACACTTTTACCCTCTGATGTGTCCCGGCTATCCGCCGAAAGTAAAATAGCCCCCTGTTCAGGGGGCTCACAGCACCAAGTTGCTACTATCTCCACACTAATTCCGGCTCTAGCGGTGCGTCTGAGCAAGATTGCTCATGCCACAATTTAGGTCTGTCCGATTGTGCAGATGGACATGTCAGGCGTTCCGACAAAACTATACTTTACTGGCCATTTCTAGTCATTCGGTCGCCTTCGGCATCCGCATCCTTCCGGCATTCATACGCACCGTCTTTGGTCGCTCCGTACCAGCGTTCTCCCCTTAGGTGATAAATCCCAGTTTTAGTGTTCACCCATACGACCGCGTCATGTGGGCAGTGCTGTTGAGCCTGTTGCTCTGACTGGAAGTGAGGGGCTGGCGTTGGATTTGCGTATGCCGGGCACAGAGCTGAAACGAAAAGCACGGTAGACAAAACTATCGATCTTAGCGACATCGACGAACCTCGCAGACCCGCGAAGGCCAACTATAGCTTCGTCACGCCGAAGATGAAAGGAAATTCTCGGGACCTGCGTTAGTTGGGAGATCCCACGAGCTTCGATAGTGGCAGCCAATGCCTAGGATGCGGTACACGACCATGCCGAATTTGAGTTGCATAGCTGCGTGAAACGTCCAGGTAGCGAGCGAGCCCTCGACTTGGTTGCGAAGCAAGCTTCGGCATCACCTTCGAGACGTAGAAGTCTTCCGTCAACCAGGCGGGCTGATCTGAAGGATTCCATGCACGGCGGGCGGTATGAAGAGCATGATGCTTCTTCGACCGTTTCGCCTGGGCCTCTGGGGTATGCGATGCGATGAGTCCCTTCGCTGCGACCGCTGTGAGACGTTCAGCCGATGGGACCAACGAACAAGTAAGACAGCTCTTTTGGCGACCACCGATTTCGACTCCACACACATTGCACATGTTCGGCTGGCGAACTGGTGCTTTCGGCTCGAGACGCAACAGGCCATCCTTTGAAATACGCTTGTGATCCTGTGTCAGCCGCGTGGGCGAAATTGATTTCCTAGTTCGCGTCGTAGAGGCAATCTCTTTCATAGCCCACTCCGCAACAGGAGCAACTAAGCAAGCCCAGGTCGAAGTAGTCTCCGCTAACTGGCTAGCCAGATCTGCCATGAGGCGGCAGTTTCCGTTGCGCTCCTCAAAGAACCAACTTCTCTTCAAAGGTTGTCGTGCAATCCAATTCAGTACATACGTGTCGACGTCGGGACGGATTGCCTCCATCAGATCGCAAGCGAAACTATCTCGCGTGGGCTTGTCCATGTGGAGTACACCCATCTCTGGGTCGAGCCCTAGGGCTGAACAGGCGAGTCGGCACTCCGCTTCCAATAGTGCATAGAGATAATTCAAGATTGCGTTGACTGGGTTCGCTGCGAGTCTTGGCGATCCCGATAGAGCCGATGTGCGCGTGTCGAATTTGCGCCAATGCTCAGGCACGCGCGGAAGCTCCTTTTCGGGGAAGTTGATCGAAACTGTTTGCCAAGCTTTCCAGTAGGCCTTGGCGGCGCGAGGTTCCACTGAGCGAATCGCGTCGATGGTTTCGACCTCGGCAAGTTCTGATCGAATTTCGTGAATGAGCTTCGCCGCTTCCAAATCTCCGAGTGACTGCCGTGCCACTCGTTCCTGGCCAGCAAGTTTGCGGTCGATCAGCTCGCGGCTGATTCGAAACGCAGCCCCGGTTTGATGGGCGAGCGCCTGAGCGCGACGCAAGCGGATATCTGAGGGCCGCACAGGACCGGTAGTGGCCAGAACTGTTCCATCGCGCTCGAGCATCACAAATGATGCGTTTTGATCAGCCAGCCAACGCAATGCTGCCAGCGAGACGATGCCGTCTGCGCCGATTACCACGAGCCGCTCTAGTCCATGCCCGACGCGAGAAAAGCGACCCTTGTAACGGTCCGCGCCGATCCCATCTTCGATAACCAAGTGGCCACGCTCAACGCGAACACTTGACCCGTAGCCGAAGAGTACGATGACGCCTCGGCGCGGTCGCATCGCTTTCGGGGCGACACGATCGGAAGGCTCAATATGAATTGGAAGGGCGATGCCTGATTTGCGAATGCGCAAAGCTTGCGCTACGGTCTGAGTAGCTGCCATTGGAGTGATACCTCCTTGGTTGTTAGGGCTTGTCGACTGCTCTTAACAGTTGGCGAGCCCGCTATAACTTACATTTTATCAATTATTTGCGCCGCTTCCCCCATATTTTATGAACCATCCAAATGTTTAGACCGTGCTCGTCTGCAGCACGTTGTTGGGCGACCGCTATGCCCACGCTAGACCGATGCAGAGCGCTAATCTTGTCACAAATTTTCCTGCACACTTCCTCGCTTGGCCACTTCGTCGGCCTTCCGCCCGGATCGTGCGGACGATGTGCGGCTAATGTCTCTAGATCCTTCCCCTGATCAGGCAAAGCCCTTTTTAACAGATGGTCGAAGAAATCTTGTATTGCCGGTTCGGCCTCGTCCGGCATGGCTGCGAACAATGAAAAGATCTTCTCCTTCGTGCTGATCTTTTCGAAATTCTCAATGGAAAACTCTGGTGAGACAAATTTCTGTCCGGGGGGCATCATTGCTCGCGAGTTGCCGGACAAGATCGCAATCAGGAAAGGGTCTTGCTTCCGAATATAAGGTTCGAGGGCGGCCATGCCGTCATCCACGCTAATTCCCCCGGCCGGGGCGACGCAGTCCATCACCTCGTCAAACCTGATTCTCAGTCTCGCTAGCCGTTCCGGATCCATTTGCCAAAACTCCCTCACCAGTTTAGGCAAAACCTTGCCAAAACGCTTGCCTTGTACAAGCGAGTGTGACCGCGCATGCTGTGCGAATGGCACACGAGAAATCAATTCGACGTAAATCGGTAAAGAAACTGGCGGCCAGCCCGCGTGCAAGGAAGAAGCCGACCGCACCGCGAAACGAAGCCCAGTATGCCGCGAAGCCAGAGACGTTCAAAGACACCTGGGAGCGCGTCATCGAAGCGATTTCGAAGATGCGGAATAGCAAAGTTTCGCTTACCCAGGCTGCGCGTGAAGCCCGAGTCAGCCCGCGCACTGTGACCAAGTATGGCAAGTCGGCATTGCTCAAGGGCAAAAGCGGAAAGTACGCGGTCAAGAAAAGCGACAACCTGTTGCGAGTTCTCTCCATCCCGACGGCGGAGGCGCCACGGACAATTGCAGTGCGCGGCTCGAAGCAGGCCAGTTTACTCGGCGAGTACTGGAACGCCGTTCATCGCTATCTTCAAACGGGCGATACCTCAAAGCTCAAAGAGTTTCACGGTCAGAAGATAACGGATGCAAGTGGGATAGAGATTCCACTGCTAGTCGATCCAGCTGTCCTCAATCACCTGGGATCTGCTGGCGTGTTGTCGTTCGAATCCATTTACGCGAGGACCACATGAATCTGCGCCAATCAGGAGCCGATCCGTTTGCGGTCAATCGACGCAAGGTCATAAAGACGCGTTGCGCTGGAAGGCATACGCGCTGCGCATGTGGCGAGTCTCGAATAGAAGCTCTCATCGCAAATACAGGAGTGTGCATGCGATGTCAGCGACTGAAGGAAGGGGAAAATACTTTGGACAATCATCACGTTGCAGGCAAAAACAATAGCTCGGTGACGGTGCCTATCGATGTCAACGATCACCGAGAACTTAGCGAAGCTCAGCGCGCATGGCCTAGAAAGACCGTTGAAAATCCCGAGGGTTGTCCGCTCATAGCGGCAGCTGGAAGCATTCGTGGATTTGCGGACTATGTTCTTTACCTCATCGATCACATCCTGCGCTGGATTGCAGAAATGCTTGAGCTGCTCAGTGAATACCTAGAAGAACAGCACGGACCTCGATGGTGGATAAACACACCCCTCAACCGATTTTCGAAAGGAAAGTGAAAACAATGTCGAATCCTAAGCCTCTCCCAATAGCCGTTCGCGTCTACCCAGAGGCCCCCAGCGCAGAGCCAGCGTCTGGGATTTCTAGCATTACGAATCGAAAGGCATGGCGGCTACCGAATGCGATGCTAGTATTCGACACGGAGACGCGCGTCGATCCAACGCAGCGGCTCACGTTCGGAAGCTATCGATACATTGTTGAAGGTGTATGCCTTGAGGAAGGGATATTCTATGCGCCCGATCTCCCAGAAGCTGATCTCAAGATCCTAGAGGACTACGCCTGGATTCATCCAGCTAATGCCGCGAACAAAATATTGAAGCTGCTCACGCTGAAGGAATTTCTCAAGAAATTCTATTCAGCCGTTTACCAACAGCGTTGTCTGCTTGTCGGCTTCAACATCCCGTTTGATCTCTCCCGACTCGCTTGTGGATTCTCTTCTGCTCGCGGACGGTTTGCCGGTGGATTCTCTTTGGAACTGTGGTCGTATACGGACCCATTTGGCAACGAAGTGAAACATCAGTATCGGCCGCGCATCGCGATAAAGCACGTCGACGGCAAACGAGCGCTGAAGGGATTTACCGGACGGAGTAGCTGTGACGAGGCCGATCTGATTCCGGAAGGCTCTGAATCGGGAGATCCTGAGAAGGGCTATAAGTTTCGCGGTCACTTCCTGGACCTCCGAACATTGGCATTTGCTTTGACTGACAGGGGGTACTCGCTCATAGGCGCTTGCGAAGCATTCGGCGTCGAAGATTCAAAACAGACGGTCTACGCTCACGGTGTAATCAACGATGAATATATCGATTACAACCGCCGCGACACTCTGGCTACTGAAGAGCTAGCCGTGAAATTGCTCGCTGAATATCACAAGCATCCAATAAACCTGCAGCCAACCAAGGCTTACTCTCCGGCTTCGATTGGTAAGGCATACCTGCAAAAAATGGGAATTCGGCCGATCCTTGAGCGTCAACCTCAGTTTTCGAAAACATACCTGGGCTATACACAGTCCTCGTTCTTTGGAGGTCGGGCGAGTGCGCATTTGCGAAAGGTTCCGGTACCGGTCGTCTATACAGATTTCCTGTCGATGTATCCTACCGTGAACAGTCTCATGGGACTATGGGCTTTCGTCACAGCTAAAGAAATCAAGATCATTGAGCATTGCGAGAACAGCATCACAAAACTGCTCAGCGAAATTTGGGTCGATCGTCTGTTTGATCCCAGAACATGGCCACAGCTGATCGGCTTCGTCCAAGTTGTTCCGGATGGAGACGTTCTTCCATCGCGCAGCAAGTACAGCTCAGTCAGCAATGACTGGCAAGTTGGTGTGAATCACGTTTATAGCGACCCCGCCAACCCAACCGCACTCTGGTATTCGCTCCCTGACATCGTCGCCTCCGTTCTCTTAGCTGGTCGCGTTCCGAAGATTGTCGACGCCTTTCGACTGAAGGCCGTCGGCAAGGTGACGGGCTTGAAAAGTGTCTCCTTGCGGAGCGAGATCGACGTCGACCCGAGCCGCGAAGACTTCTTCAAGGTCGTTATCGAGCAGCGCAAGCGACTCGTACGACGCTCGGACTTGCCACCAGCTGAAAGAGCCAAGCTCGACAAGGCCCTCAAGGTCATTGCAAACTCCACTAGCTACGGAATCTATGCCGAGATGAACCGGCAGGAATCCGATGAAAAGGTCTCGGTGACCTGTCATGGAATTGATTCGGATCCATTTACCTGCAACGTGACGCATCCGGAAGTTCCTGGGAAATACTATTTCCCTCCATTGGCGTCCCTGATCACGGGTGGCGCACGACTCATGCTCGCCTTGCTGGAGAGGTGCATCGTTGATCAGGGTGGAACCTATGCGATGGAAGACACGGATTCGATGGCCATCGCTGCCACAGCACACGGAGGTCTGATCCCGTGTCCAGGCGGAACATACGTGCTGGGTAAAACCGCCGCGATCAAAGCGTTGTCCTGGAAGCAAGTCCAAGATATTCGAGATCGATTCGCATCTCTCAACCCTTATGATCCGACGGCCATCCTGGGATCCATCCTCAAGATCGAGGACGACAACTTCGATCCGAAAACGGGTAAGCAAAGACAGCTCCATTGTTTGGCCATCTCGGCTAAACGATACGCGCTCTTTCTCAAAGGTAAACGGGGAGTTCCGGAGCTCCTTCGCAAGGGTGTGAATAATCCTGTCGATCGTTGGTCTGAGCATGGTCTCGGTCATCTGCTGAACCCCACAGATCCTGATAGCGACGATCGTCAGTGGATCGCTCAGGCTTGGCTACAAATGATCCGCAAAGCAATGGGACTGTCCGTAGAAGTTTTAGGATTCGAAGACCGTCCAGCCGTCGGTCGAATAACCGTGAGCAGTCCGGCTGTCATCCGTCCTTTGGAAAAGCTCAATGAGGGAAGGACGTATCCGAATCAAATCAAGCCTTTCAACTTCCTCCTGACTTGCCAGTTAAAACCACTTGGGTTTCCAAAAGGCGCGGATCCAGCTCGCTTCCATCTTATAGCGCCATATAGCAATGACCCGGCCCAATGGCTTAGGAACGACTGGACCGACCAATACTCCGGCAATTCTTACCGGATCACGACAACGGGACACAGCGGGACCAGGCGAACCGCACTCGTGAAAACATATGGAGAGGTGCTGCGCGAGTACCAATTTCATCCCGAGGCCAAATGCGCGGACGCGGCTGGAGATCCCTGCGATAAGCAGACTATCGGGTTGCTTCAGCGTCGGCATATCTGCGTCGAACTTGTCCGATTCATTGGCAAAGAATCGAACCAGCTTGAGGCTGTCGACTCTGGTCTGGTTCATTCCGATGGGACTGTCTATACCGAGTACGTCGACACCAGCTGCGATGAATGGACGCTGAAGATCCTGCCTGCGTTGAAACGAATGCGGCTTGCAACGTTGATTTGCGAGAGCGGGCTCTCCAAGCGTGCACTGCTGGATATTCGAGCAGGCAGAAGCAGGCCACACCCTGGCAACCAGACTTGCTTGATTTCCATAGTGCTTAGCATTGGTGATGAGGGCACGAATCCCTAGTGCAGAGATGTGAGCTAATCCTCGGGCATGATTCGTGTGCCGATCTGAACGTATACGTCGGGCGGGTTTGGGTTGGGCCTACCACCGCCTGCGGGATATGCAGGGCCGATACAGGGATACCCCGCCAGCGCCAGTGCTGTCCGAGCGGTCTCGAACGCCTGCCCTGTACCACTGCACCTCACACCTTCTCCATGATCCACATGTCCATTAATATAGTTGTCTTCCTGTCCGACAGAGTTGAAGCCCACCGCGCTCCATTGGCCTGCGCGAAACAGAGCGGCAACAGTATTCCCAAAGTTTATGATTTCATTTGTTCCGCCAACAATCGTGAATTCCACTTTTGCCCCCGGAAGTTTTATAAGTTCCGCGATCGCCAGTTTTGCATTGGCAAGCAAAATGACCCGAACTCCCGGTGGATAGTTGCAGTTAACGGTATTGTTGCTGCCGTTAAATATGGGGCTGCAGGGTCCGTTAGTCGTCTGGCCGGGCAGTGGTGTCGATGTTTGCGACTGGATGGAAATACACGACGGTAGAGCTAAGACGATTCCCAATGCAGTTCTCGGTAGTTTCATTGTTCCTCCATGCTCATCGTGTCTGTGGTTTTTTGGGCTCTTGAGGCGAAGTTTGTAGGTTGTCATTGCTGCCGTTTACGATGGAGCTGCCTGCGCCATTCGTGGTTTGATTGCCGTTCACGACAAATGGATTTGCTTGGTTGTTGTGGCCGTCTTGTTTTATCACCTGCTTTGTGGATATGTCGTTAGCATGGTGGCGCGGAGCGTCGGTCTGCTTCGGTGTACATGGTAGCGGCTTGGGCTGGGACGATTGGATCACAGGTTTGACCGCGGGTGGCGATGCGGTCGCTGTGTGGTGAACACAGCGCCAGAAACAGAAAAGGAGAACACACAATAATCCTCCGGAGACGACAATTCCCAGAAGACCGTATCTTCTGGGGATTGAATGATTCGCAGTGGTCGAGCCGTCCCTATGAACAATCCACGGAACCCGTAAAATATTCCAGGTCGCTAGCACCACGAAAACAAGTGCAGTTCCCCGAAGCGCCGTCCTAAGCGTAGTAAGTGCAGTGGGATCCACGCCCCATGTGATCGCAAATATCGCGACTGCCATTATCAAGCCTATAAGCAATTCTTGCTTCCATGACCGCCAGCACTCGTATCCAAAAGCTTTTAGGCATTGCCACTCATACGCAATAAACTCAGCGTTCGATTCGATAACTTTGGACATGGCCACATCTTATTTTCTGTGGACCGTCGCGTCACTACAAATGATTAGGGAGAGCAGGCTGGCGCACAGTGCGGTTATGTATGTAAACCCAGATCCCTACCTCTTGCAGCCTGAAGTAGAGATCCAGTTTGGCGTGCCTTTCTCGGGAATTTGCAGGATGTCACTTTCAGGGGAAACTGATTTGTCAATCTTGCTTGTTGCTTCAATCAAGAATTGAAGATGTTTCGAAGGCAACTTGACGGGTGCAAGCTTTCTTGCATACTTTGCCCATTCGGCGGAAACTTTCTTCGCCGCAAACGTTTTTCCATCAATAAGCTCTTGCGTGTTGTTGTTCGTCGAAAGCTCTTTATCGGTGATCGTAACGACTCGCTCTTCTGAGAAGACGGGCGACGCTTGACCCGGGTCGAATTCAATGATCTTGACAAGCACCTTTGGTGTCCCATCTTGCCAATAGAAAAATTGTCCAAGTTCAAGAATATGCGAATGATCCTTCACGATGTCTGCGACGCGTTGCGGATCGGCTTTGAGGAAGGCTTGATAATGAGTTACGGACCGGAGCGCCCAATCGTTAGCTACCAGATTCAGGTTATTGCCATCGTTCTTTGACGCAACCATAGCATCATCAAGAGCATTCCAATCGTCCAGAGTATCCAGCCTTCCTTTGCGATAGTCGATTGCACCCGTGACCGCAAAGACTGCAGTTTTCAGTGGAACTATCTTGCAGGTACGGTCACTCACGTCGTAACGGAATCGTGCTACCCCTGCGATCACATCACCGGTCGCGAGGCTCCCACGAGTATCCGCCGCCACGAGAATGTTCGATCCATCACGCCTGAAAATGATTGTTGTGCAATCTGCTTGCGAACCGAAGACGAGCAAGAATACGGCACAGAAAAACTTGCTCTGCATTTTGACCCCTCTCAGATCTATCCTAGCCAAAGAAATGACATGCTGTCCGAATCGAATCTTAACGATGCGCGAGGTTCAAAGCGGCATGCCGATGCAATTGGTTCGGAAGGTAAAGTTTTCACGGATTTCTGACAACTCACCATTTTTCGAACGTAGGAAGGGCTGTAGAGATTGACTTCCAAAAAAACATTCATCTCGGGCCTCGTAGCGAGTCCCAGGTAAGGTGGGTATATGAAAACTCTATTGCAGCATCAGACTCTGTGGCGCAGGACCTGCGAAATGTTTCTGCTGTATGGTCTGTCAATCGGTTTTGCTTCGGGGCAGGTATCTCACGGAACAGCCTCAATCGTGATTCTATCGAATAGCTATACCGTTCTGGCGACAGACAGTTTGGAGCAGACAGGAGATAAAAAGACTTTGGGTGTTTGCAAGGTAGCCGTAACAAACTACTCGATCCTAACGACGGCTGGAATAGGCGCGATCGGGGGCGTACCCTTTGACGAAATCTTCAAAAGAAATCCAACGTTTGCTCGGAGAGCCGCCCCTTATGAGTTTCGATCAGCTGTGGCTCTATGGGCAGAAAAGGTTCGTTCCATCCTCGAACGTGAGGCTGAGATAGATCCTCGGACATGGCAATCGCTGCCTTCTTACAATCAAGCAACATTTGCAGTAGTTGACGGTCTCACGCCAACCGGGTCATCGGTGGGTTTTGTTGTCAAAGTTCAACCCGATCGGAATAAGAACCCGCACTACCCCTATCTCATAACATCAATCGACCCCATCGTTACACCAGATTCATTGAAACTAGGTGGCGCAGCATACTTCACCTATGCCGAGTTGAAAGATCACAAGACGGATCGCGCTCGTAGATCATCCTTGAGAGTGGACCAGATTGATCGCCCGAGAGATCTGGCTTCGGCGGTCATCTCAGCCAGATCATTCATTCTTTTGGCGGAAGCTTGGTTTCCAAAGGAGGCGGGGGGAGAGGTCTTGTCCTATCACCTTAGCTCTATCGGATCTGGCTGGGACAGCGGAGAGCATATTTGCAATTCAAGGCATTAGCTAGAAACAGTTAAGAAAGCAGTGCAGAAACATTCCTGCGCAAATGGGGCAGTTTTAGTTCGTCCTGTCTCCTATCCCGACAAGCTCCATTGGGATACGCATGCACGCTGAACGTGTAGTCCGTAATCCAATCCACCAGCCCGCCATCCTTGCCATTCGTGGTCCCACTGTCATAGCTGAACGCGCCCTCCTCCGCACTCAGCGTGTCGATGCGATCATGAATCCGGCTCCAGTCGGCGCCGACCATCAGCGCATGCCGCCCCATATGCCACTGCACCGTATCCGCCAGCTCGAATCGCACCTCATCCGGATACGCATTCTTCCCACCCGGCGCCATACTCGACGGCGTTCCAAACGAAAATCCATTCGGCGCGATCGATACCTGCGGGGCATACCCATAAGGCCCAATCGCCGGCTCCTGCGCCAGAGGAGCATGCGGCGTCTGGTAGTCCAGGTCATGCGCAATCTGCCCCCGCAACTCGTTGTTCAGGTTCTTTGAAAACCCGTGCAGCCACCGCCCAATCCCCACATCGACATGCACCACGCTGTCGCCGAGGCTACCCATCCCGCGCGATACCACTGCATCCGAAGCCTGTCCCAGCGCCGCACCCGATGGCGAATCAAACCGGTTGCCCGCGTAGCTCGCCGTCACATGGTCCCTCGCCGTCAGCGACGCATCCAGCCTCACCGTCCCCATCACCCGATACGCCTGCCGCTCCGTCGCTCCCGTCAGGCTCTCCAGGTAATCCAGCGCCGCATTCGTTGCCGTCCCATCGACTCCGCGATTCGCCAGCAGGGCCATCTGATCGTCCGACAAGTTGTAAAAATTCGCCGTCGCCGGAGTCGACACAATGTGATCGTCACGCAGCATCGCCTCCACCGACGCAAACAGCGAAAGCGGCTCGCGTCCCTCCATCGCGCGTTGAAACCGCGATCGCCCCCGTCGAGCCTTCGCCCCGCTGCTCCTCCCCAGCGGCACCCCCACTGACCCACCAAACTGCAGCTGCGACCCTTGCGGCTTCACCGCCTCACTCGTCACCACGCCATTGTTGTAGTCCGAAGCAATCGAGAACGGATTCGTCGCCGCCCACGCACTCTCCCGCGCCCGAACGAACGCCGCTCCATGCAGCACCGAGCTTGCCTCGCGCGACACCACCGCCATCCCGCCCACCATCCCGTACTGCGCCGAGAAGTTTCGCGGCAACACCCGAAAGCTCCTCACCGACCCCTGGTTATAACTCGCCCCCGAACTCGCGCCTCCCGTAGCCGATCCCCTCGGCCCCGCGCGAAAGCTCTGGTCCCCCGACAGCCCATCCAGCGAAAACTCTCCCTGGGTCGACGACAACCCCGCATAACTCATCCCCGTAGCGGTCGCTCCATCCCGCGCGCTGACCCGGCTTGCCGGATCGCCCTCGTCGTCACTTGCGCTCTCCTCGGTCTGTGTCGCTGAAGTCTCTTCACTCGCCTCGGAATCCAGCTCAACCAGCTCCTCCCACTGCCGCGACTCCAGCGGGAGCGACTCCAGTTGTTTCGCTAGATCAAGCGCCGCCGGATCGTACGCTTCCGCGCCGAATCCAGTCAGGGACAGACCTGGCACACCCGCTTGCGCACTCAACCGCGGTGCGCCCAGCGTCAACGTCACCTCGTCAAAATCCCCGCCTTCCAGGTCGAGTCGCGCGACCGCAATCCCCCCAATTCCCTGCCCGCCCTCCGTCCGCGACGTCGCCCTCAACTCATACTCCCCCGGCGGCAGCCGCAGCAGCAGAAAGTCTCCCTCGCTATCTGCATCCACATCACGCTCCACGCCCAAATCCGGTGACGTCAGATGCACCCGCACATCGCCCGCCACGCAGCGCCACGGATACGACCCGCACACCGCCGAGATGTGCCCGCGAATCGCACCATCCACCGGCCCCTGCGCCCACGCCCTCGTACTCATCGCCGTCACGCCCACGACCAGCAACCGTCGCAGCAATTCCCACACGCGCAACCCTTCGCATACGCGCTTGCAACAAGCAGGTTTTGTCGGGAAATGCGCAGCCAAAGCCGCGACGCAGCGAGCCAGAAAAACCACAGCCGAACTCCGCTCCGGGGAAAGGCCGGAGCTCCTGAAACGCAGAGGGGAGTGACCTAATTGCACAATCGCCGCGGCAGACAGGCGATCGAAAATCTAAATCCGTATACTTCAAGCTTAACGAACTATGACCAATATGGGAAGCAACCCATGGTTCCCATATTGGGAATCACCCACCGTCACCGCCCCCATTCGCCTTGACGACTCCACCATTCTCACCCAAAAGAAAATGGGTGGCAGCCGAAGCTGCCACCCCTGTACAGTTCGCAAGCTGCCTTAGAACGTTACGTGCAGCGCCATCGTGACAGCCCGGTTACCGCCAATCGTACCTGTAACAGAGCCAAAGTTCGCTCCGTTATTCGGGCACGTTCCGCTAAGATCGGCGCCGTACGCAGTGCAGGATCCCTGACCCGGGTTCAGCGTCGTAGGAATCGTCGTTGTCTTACCTGAACCGTTGAAAATCGGCTTCTGGTCTAGGTTGGTCAGAGCGCTCTGCTGATCCGCGGTCGCCGGGCTTGTAGCAATTTGTCCGTAGCCAAGATAACCGCCGGCACAGTTGTTGTAGCTGATGTCATTCGCCGTGGTGGAGCAGGCAGAGCTCTGGCGAATCTGTGTCTGATCCTGCGGAACGTCCAGGCTCGTAGTGTTGAACAAGTTGAAAATGTTGAACTCGTACTGAATCGTGAACCGATCAGTTACATGGAAGTTCTTGCGGATGGAGATATCCAGGCGCTTCTGCATCGCCTGGCGGAAGATGTTGCGCTGGTTCCCCGGCGAGAAATCCGTCTCGTAGATGTCCACTGGATCGCCTTCATTTCCCTGCGCCGCAGTCGGAACACCCTTGTTGCCCGGCGCGATATAGTTGATCGCGATATCGTCCGGGTTGACCGTCGGAATGTATTCGCCGCCCGTACCGCGGAAGTTACCCGGGTTGCCGGTCAAGCCGGCTGTCTTCGCCGTCTTTGGATTCGCGATCGGGAGCACCGGGTTCATCAGCGTTGGGAAATTGCCGAAGTAGGCGCTACCCACTGCACCATAGTACTCATACAGGGAATACGGCTCGCCACTCTGCACAACCGCAATGCCCGTCAGGCTCCAGTCGTTGACGAAATAAGATGTGACGGAATGCGCCCCGGCGAAGTTTGGCAGCAGCGCCTGGAAATTCATCGTGAACGTGTGCGTGCGATCGAAGTCCGACGACGCGTACGACTGATGCAGATCATTCGGGTTGTTGCCCGTGAAGAAAAGGCCGATATCGCTCTGCTCATCGAGCGCATGGCCCCACGTGTAGCTCACGCCGCCTTGGAAATGGTGCGAGAGCCGCTTCTCCACATGGAACTGCAGCGAGTCATACGCCGAAGTCCCCACCGATTGGAACGACGCCGCATTGGGGCTAAAGCCAACATACGGAGCGCGGAAGTCCACGTTGCCGCCGTCTTCCGTGTCCCACGGCTCACTGCCAATCGGTGCGTAGTTGTAACCAATATAGGAATTCTGGTTGAGAACTTCGAACCCATACGTGTCCGTCTCACCATGGATCGGGTTCGTCGCTGTCGCAAGTCCTGGCTCGTTGAACGGGATAGGAATGATCGAGTGACGGCCACGGTTACCGCTGTATCCAATCGTAATGGCCAGATCGTTGGTCGGCTGCCATTGGATATTCAAGGCAAAATTGATGGTGTACGGAAGCACGTTGTTCTTGTCATACGCGCCAAAGTTCAGTGCGACCGGGCAAGTATAGTAGGTCGAGTTCTGTTGATTGTTGCCGCCGCAGTTGGGGCCGGCGCCGGGGGTCGTGCCCGTCATACCATTCAACGTATCCTGCAGCGCTAAGTTGATGATGCTGGGGTCTGAAGTCGGAGGAGGTGAAGCCGCATACGCGCTGCCGATCGGATCGGCAAGGGTCGTTCCCGCCCCGATGATGTAGCTGGCCAGCGGTGCCGACTCGGTCACACCGAACGGTCCGCCATTGCCGCTGCCCGCGGGCTGCGACAGGTACGTGAACAGTTCGCCGCGATCGTAATACATACCCGCGCCGCCGTTGATGACAATCTTGTTGCTCAGCGCCTTCGGCGTGTACGCAAAGCCCAACCGCGGGCTGATGCCCCACTGGCGACCCGTCAAAGTTGAATTAGAAGTCCCGGGTGTCGGGTGATACTTATTATTGCCTGCGATCACAAAGCCGGCATTCTCTACGTTGAAGCCAGTCGTCGAAGTTCCCGTCACGTCATACGCGCTCGGATCGAAGTTGAACATGTTGCCGTACTTCTCGGTGAGCCCGCCGTGATAGTCGTAACGAACACCCA